>JAEEGI010022626.1_pt1 | contig 12400 bp, 4 predicted proteins | sample 8958751 | NCBI WGS metagenome assembly JAEEGI01 (sample SAMN16246545, study PRJNA631951) | gut metagenome | biome: gut microbiome; feature: rumen; material: KS-attached | host: Bos | place: Iran: Karaj | collected 2018-10 | reverse complement strand
ATTAAACACACTTCCAAAAAACACAGTAAAAAACAAAAAAATCTATGTTGAGAAATTAAAAGAAATAGAAGAAAAATATAAAGATATTTTACATGAGGTTGATGGAGAAATTTCTAAGAAAATTAATATGTATGAAAAGAAGTATTCATATGAAAGAAAAGAAGTTTCTAAGGCCGAAGTTGAAGAGTTGCAATTAGAAAAATTATATATTTCTGATGCTTGTTCACCATATGAAAAATTAGATTTGGATTATTTAATTCATGATTTAACATACTACTATAAGAATAATTTGAAGATTGTAAATGAGAAAATTATTGCATTTCTTGAAAAGTTTAGTAGTGTGGGAATAGCACTAGAATTAGAAGAATTTAACTTTAATTCATATGTAAAAGAATATTTTGAAACTTTATATTCACAAATTGAATCTGGACGTATAGACAATGATGTATTAAGCGAAAAGTTTGAAAAAATTTATTGGAAATGTCCAGAGATAATTTCATATATAGAAATGAATTTAAGATATGCATATGAAAACAATGAAAAGAGAGTGGATTATTTTTTCTCACATAAAAAGAGTGAAGTATTAAATAAACACGATGCTAAAGAACTTGAATTAATGTACTCAAATGCTAAGAAGGAATATATTGAGAGGACTAATGATGATCCAAAGAAAATAGTGGCTCAATTAGTAAGTGGAGAATTAAAAATAAAAGATTATAAAAAAGAATCTATTATTAAGATTATTGAAAAATATGTTCCTAAAGTTGCTGAGATGGACAATCAAGCTAGAAATGAAGCAATTCAAACATTACTAAAATTAAGAAATAGTTTGTATGAATATAAATTATTTTTAAAATTTAAATTTATAGCAGATAGAATAATAGATGTATATAACAATTTATTAGCCAATAAAACAGCTTATATAAATCTAGTTAAAAGTATTCAAAAGAATGAAAAAGAAATTGTAAAATTAGGAACAGCTAAAAAATCATTTTTCAGAAGAAAGAATAATGAGGCAGATCAAACTAAGTTAGTAACAGATACAAAAGAGTTATACAAAAAGGCTGATGTTGATAAAATCGTTATGGCAATTGATAGAGCAAATCTTTCATCAAAATCAACGTTATATGATGTGTTAAATCTTTGCCCTCAATATTACAATTTCCTATTTAATTGTTTAATCAATAAAGAAGATGGAATCCAAGAAAAAGAAATTTTTGAATTTATTACAGAATTAAAAGAATTTGTAAATTGGCCATACTTTACAATTATAAATAATATAAAAATTAGTGATGAAAAAGATATAATGTTCATTATTAAAGATAAGTATAACTTATTAAATATAAATCTTACTAAAGAAGATTTAGAAGGAGATAATCTAGAATCTCTAATTGATTCATTAAATACTTTGGAAGAATTTTATTATATCAACAAAAATGGAATAAACATTGATGATATTTCAGATTTAATTGAATTTAAAAAACTATTAGATAAATAATTTGGAGAAATAAATGAGAAGAATTAGCAAAAAGAAGCTCCTTATACTATTTGCTATTGTTTTGATAGGCGTAATCATAGCAATAAGTATAGGTTTGTCAAGAGCTCTAAAAAAAGAGATTATTCAAGTTAATATAGTAGATAGTGAAGGAAAACTTGTAGAAGAGTCGGTAACTGTCGAAGGAATAATAGATGATGAGTATCACTACATCGAATTGCCAAAAATTATCAATTCACATGTAATTGAAGATTATTATATCGATGATAGTGCATTAGAATTTCAAAATGGTTTTCTTGATGCTGATTCTTATTTTAATGTGGAAAATACTGACAATAAAGAAAATACTAGCGAGGAAAAATCAGAAAATGCAACTAAAGAAAATACAACTGTTGAAGAAACAACTGAGGATGCAACGGAGGACACAGTTGAGGATACAACCAAAGAAAATGTATCTAGTGAAGAAAAAGCAGAGGAGACTTCAAAAGAAGGTACTAATAAAGATGAAACATCATCTCAAGATACCACAAAGATAGTGGATGTTGAAGAGAAGGGTGCAATTAATAGTTTACATCCATATGACTTTTTATTCTTAAGTCCAGAACAAATTGAGACCAAGTCAGTAACTTTAAAAGTTAAATATGATTATATTGAAAATGAAGGGGAAAGATTATATAAAAAAGAAATATTAGCAGATTCTTCATATAATACAGATATCGAGACATTTAATTCAAGAGTTGGTGTTGAAGCATATTTACCAGAGGATGCAACTATTGAATTAACAGAAGTTGAAAAAGGCGCAAAAGAAGTTTTAGAAAGTAACGCAAGAAGTATTAAACAAATTGGAACAATAATATTATGGGATGCCTATGATTTAGAAATAAAGACAGAAGAAGAATTTGATTGGAAAGAATATCAAGATACATTAAGAATTAAAATTAGAGATTTAAATGATGATTATACATATACTTTATTTAAATATGATGATGTTGATTTATCAGTATTTGAATTAGGTTATATAAAAGAAGAAGTAGGCGTTGTATATAGCGAAGTTGAAGAAATTAATAATTATGTATTGATGGTAGATTCTTCATCAATGGAAGCTGTTGTAACAAACCCAGTAAAAGCAATTGGAGCAGAAGGTGAGACTGCTACAGATGTATGGGATGGTACTGCTGCAACATCATTTTTTGCTGGAACAGGAACTGCGCAAGATCCATATTTAATATCATCAGGAGCAGAATTAAAATATTTACAAAACCAAGTAGCAGCTGGTAATAACTTTAATGGAAAATATATAAAATTGGCTTGTAATATTGATTTGAATGCAAGAAATTGGACTCCTATAGGAAGTGATACTAGACCATTTAGAGGTATTTTTGATGGAACTGGTTTAACAATTTCTAATGCAGAAGTTGTGGCAAATAATCATAGATATGGTTTATTTGGCGCTATTGGTAATGGAGCAAATAAAACACAGATTATTAATCTTCAAGTTAGCGGATTTGAGATTTTCCCTACAGAAAGTGGTAGAGAATTTACTTTTATGGCGGGAATAATTGCAGGTGAAGTATATCAAAATGCAACTATTGAAAATTGTATAGTTAAGAATTCATATATTTCAGTTGAAAACTCTAGTACTATAAACGCAGCATCTGGTAAAAAATATTTTGTTGGAGGCGTAGCAGGAAGATTATGTAATACAGGTGCAAATCCAGAAGCAACACCTCAAAATCCTAGCAATATCATGAATTGTGCTGTAGATATTGTTATTGAAACCAATCTAATATATTTTAACAATTCAAATGCTAATGTTAGATATACAGCTGATTGCTCAACTGGTGGAATTGTAGGAGCAATACTTTATCATAATAATTTTCCACAAAATTGTTATTTTACTGGTGAGATATATTGTGGTGCTGACTTTGTTGGTCCTATATTTGGTTCAATGAGGAATAGAGCTTATACAGAAAGTAATAACTTTGAGTCTGATTTTGACAGTTTCTGGGTTGGAGATACGTCACTTACAATGAATAGTTATTATGGCGATTATGATATTTATTCATATCGTACTTCAACAAGACATACTGATGTTACATTTACATCAAGTTATACAACTGGTACAACTCCAAATAGTACTACATATAGAGTACAATTAAATGATGAAGGTAATGCATATTATAACCCTAATAATGTGCTAAAGAAAAGATTTCAAGGTATGAACAAGGGAACATATACCAACAACAGAAATCAAATGTTAACAAGATTTAATAATACTGCTTCTAGCACAACAGGATATTTATCATGGGAAATATCAAATGGATTTTATTCATTAATAAACCCATTTAGTGTTGAAGCAACTACTGATGCAAATTATTATTTATATACAGCAATTACAAATCCAGCGGGAACATATACATATAGATGGAATGTTGATGGAAATGATATACAAAATGGAGCAGCTACAATAAATGTTGGATTTGATTATACAAAAGAAAGAAAATCTTATTTACTTGCTACAAATCCAGATGGCGTAGTAAGAATTGCCAGATTTACAATTCCAAAAGCTGAGTTTTATTTAACTATTACTTATACACCTGCAACAAATTCTCTTACCGGAGAATGGGCAGGAAATGGTAGATTTGATACCGCTAAAGCAGATTATACAAAATATGATTGGCAATGGTACTCAGCAGAATTAGCGGAGGATTTTGTAGAAGAAGGTACAGCAAGAACACTATCGCCATATAATCCAAAATTGGATTATAAATTGGTTGCTACATTAAAGACAAATTCAAATGAAACATATGAAGCTATATATTTAGCTGATAGAAATGTTATCTATGTTAATTCTAATACTGGTAATGATGGTAATGATGGTAGAGCTCCAGAAAGACCTAAATTAACAATGCAACGGAGCATATGGAGCGTTAGATGCAAATGGAGATATAGATGACAATGTTATAGTTGTAATGGGATTATATACAAGAAATAACCTCGAAGACAGATATTGGTTACATACAAGTACTAGCAATACCTATAATAAAGAAGCAACTATTACAGGAAAATACGCGGGTGTAGATTATGATGGAGTAATTCCATTTACCGGTGGACCAGCTAATAACCCAGGAAGTGCAAGATATTTAAATGCAAATACAAGATTTATGTATATAGATTTTGATGGTGGTACTCAACCATATTATGTTTACAGTGGGTGGAGTGGTAATTATTTCTATATATATCAAGCAAGACAAAATCAATGTTATTGGTTCCTACAAGGCTATAGTTTAACTATGGGTAAAGATATTCATATGTTATCTTATGCTCGATCTAATACTAATCAAGGTTTATATTCTGCTAATGCACCAGCATTCCATATATTTGGTGCTTGGGAACAATATGATGAAAGAACACTTCCTAGAAATAATCCTAGAATTGTAATCAAGAGTGGAGCCTATGGTAGAGTTATCTTGGGTGGAAGTAATGGTGTATCTGCACAATCTAGCTTAGATAATCCTCGTTCTCATAACTTTATTGGTAGTTCATTAACAGATACATATGTAACTACATGTGATATAAATATTACTAATTCAACAAAAGGATCTTATGATTTTGACATAAATCTATTAGTAGGTGGAGCTTGTACAGGTAACACATTTAGTAATTCAACTCTAAATCTAGTAAATGGTTCTGTCGGAAGAATGATAGGTGGAAGTATTGGTGATTCTTCATATAGGGTTACAGGATATCCAGTTAATACTTATATTGGAACATCAACCTTAAATCTTGATGGCGGAAGTGTAGCACAAGTATATGGAGCATCATTAGGAAGAGTTATGTCCACCACTACTGGTAATACTTGTGATGTTTACTATTATGGTCAAACACAAATCAATTTAGCTGGTACTAATGTCACGGGAGACGTATATGGAGCCGGGGCTGGTGCGGTTACAGGTTATAATTCGTCTGTATCGCCGCAAAATGGAGATACTTATGGAGCAACATATAGCTCTGGAGTTACTACTAAAGTCACAATTAATATGTCAAGCGGTACTGTTGGAGGAAATATATTTGGTGGCGGTTTAGGTTATACTGAATATTTAACCACGTCGACAATTGCTAATAATGGTGGTGCTTTATATGGAAACACAGAAATAAATATTTCAGGAGGAACTGTTTCTGGTAATATATTTGGTGGTGGCTGTGGTGATAGTCGAAATGCCTCTAAACCAAATTTAGCAACAATGATTGGAAATTCAGTAATTAATATAACTGGTTCGCCTACTATTAATGGTGATATTTATGGGGCTGGTAACGGACTACAAAACAATAATAACATAGCCAAATTTACTGGAACAACTACAATTAATGTCAATGCTGATTTAACTCATAGAGTATTTGGTGGAGGTAACTATGCTCAAACAGTATCTCCAAATCAACCAGTTACTCAAAATGGTGTTACAACATATCCATTAATTGCAACAATTAATTTAAATTCTGGAAATCATAGTGGAAATATATATGGTGGTGGAAATTTAGCTATATTAAATGGTGCGACACTTGTTAATATAGACGGTACTGTTACAGAAGGAACGGTAAATCAAAACGAAGTATATGGTGGTGGAAAATCTGCTGAAGTAAAGAGTTCAACTGTTAATATAAAAAATGGTACAACAAATAAAGTATTTGGCGGTGGTGAAGCTGCAAATGTTGGACAAACACAAGTTAATATGACTGGTGGTGTTATCAAACAAAATATTTATGGTGGATCAAATACTTCTGGAACAGTAAATACATCAAATGTAGTAATTAATAATGGTACAATTCATAATGATGATAATAATGCTGCGGTATATGGTGGAAACAATGCAGGTGGTTCAACAACTACGACAAATGTGACATTCAATAACGGTACAGCAGATTATATATTTGGTGGTGGTAATAAGGCCACAACAACAACTACTAATGTTTTAATTGCAAATGGGACAATTAATGAAAATGTATTTGGAGGAGGAAATGAAGCTTCTGTTTCAACTACAAACTTAACATTAAAAGGTGGAAATGCAAAAAAGGCATTTGGAGGAGGAAATCAAGCTGGTGTTACAACCGTAGCTAATGTAACTGGATATAGTGGAACTTATGAAGAAATATATGGTGGATCAAATACTAGTGGTAATGTTACTAAATCTATTGTTAGAATAAAGGCTCCATCTGAAGCATCAAATCCAGCTGCAACTGGAGCTCAAATCTATGGCGATGTATATGGCGGTAACAACGTTGGTGGTACTACACAAGACCCTAATGTATATATGGATAATGGAACTGTAACAAGAATATTTGGTGGAGGAAATCAAGCACAAGTTCCAAAAACAAATGTTGTATTTACTAATGGAACTGCAACAGAAGTTTATGCAGGTGGTAATGGTAGTACAGCGAGAGTAACAGGTGCAAATGGAACTAAATTAGTAGTTTATAATGGAACAATTACAGGAGCTATATATGGTGGTGGAAATGAAGCCCCAGTTTCATATAATACAGATGTTACAGTGAATGGTGGTATAATAAATAAAGCTTTCGGTGGAGGTAATAGTGCTGTTATCGATAGATCAACATCACTTACAATAAATTCAGGAAAAATAACACAATCATTTGGTGGAGGAAACCAAGCAGGTGTAACAACTTCAACAAAAGTATATTTATATGGTGGAAAACTATACGAAGTATATGGTGGATCTAATCAATCAGGAAATGTTGCATTATCTAATGTATATTTATATGAACCACAACATACAGCAGATGATGCAAATTATACAGATTTTGATTATCCAGATGGTGCTGAAGTTGATGACGATGAAGATGGTATACCAGATAAATATGAATTTGAAGATGTGGATTTAAGAAATTATAATATCAAATTTGTATTTGGTGGAAATAATGCTGGGGGTACTACACAAGATCCAAATGTTACAATTTCAGGTGGTAAAGCAGGAAATGTATTTGGTGGTGGAAACTCTGTTAGTGTTCCAAAAACCAATATTGTAATGTCAACAGGCCAAATAGGAAATATATTTGGCGGTGGAAATAGAGACAGCGTAAACAATAATACATTAGTAGATATAAATGGTGGAACAGTTGATAATAATGTTTATGGTGGCGGAAACGCAGGTGTTGTTGGAGGAAATACAACAGTTACAATAACCAATGCAGCAGTTAAAGGAAGTGCTTTTGCTGGTGGAAATGGTGCAGAAGCTATAGTTGAGGGAAATTCAATAATAACAGTTGATGGTTCTTCAATTATAGGAACAGATGCAAGCGAAGCTCCTAAAAAAGGTAGTGTTTTCGGTGGTGGAAATGCGGCTGGAACTGGTGTTGGAACGATAGATCCTGCAACTGGAAAATATCATGGAACATCTACTACTTCAGTTAATATAGCTGGTGGAACTATATATGGAAATGTATATGGTGGACCATATGGTGGTACTGAAACAACTAAAGTATATGGTTCTACAGGCGTTTATATAGGATTGAATGCTATTAGTAATGCCTCAGGATTAAATAAAAATACTATTTATATAGTAGGAACTATCTTTGGTGGTGGTGAAGCTAATATCAGTGGTGGTAGCTCATTCTCAAGTGCATTTACCTCAGTAACAGATGGTCTTGAAATGATTATTGATGGAACTGGCTATGACCAAGGAGGAATTCTATTAGATACTACTGGAAGTATCTTTGGTTCAGGTAATGCTTCACATACTGAAGGAAGTAGTAATATAACAATTAGAAATTATGGCTCTTTATCTGCTCCAAAGGATAATATTTCTATACAAAGAACTACAAATTTAATTATTGAAAATTCAGGAATATTACTAAAAGGAACAACAGATAGTACTAATGATTATGCTGATGAAGAGTATTCAATCAACAGAGTTGAAAACTTATATTTGTGTAATAACTCAACATTGTATTTAAATCGTGGTGCAAACTTATTACAAAATTGGAATAGTTTAGTATCAGTTCCAACAACAACTGATGGTGATGGTAAATTTATAATAACAAATCTTACTGAGGTGACTACGATTAAGCACTATCAAGATGGAGTTGAAACAAATAATTATTTAGATGAAACTGGTAAACCAATTGAAACTTTGACTACACATCTAACAAGTCAAAACATAGACAATAGAATTTATTTAAAAGAAGGTATAACACTTAATATAGCAAAGAACCAAGATACATCATATGCTGGTGGTGTAAATGGTATGACCTATGTAGGATTATTTACAGATATAAATTCTCCTGCAACATCAATTGGACAATATTCTCCAGCATATGGTGAAGGTCAAACAATTACCAATATGGGTACCTTTACCAAGAATGCTACAATTAAGGGTGAGCATAAAGCAAATCATGATATAGGAATCGATGGTTTCTATACAACGTTAAATAATGATGAAAAAGCTAAATTTGAGTATGTTGGTGTTGATCCTCTAGATCAGGACTACTACTATTGGTACATAGGTGAAAATATTGATGTTACAGTTTATGAAATTACTTTACAAGCATCTAAATATGCAACGTTAGGTACTGGTGAATTATTATTTGATAAGCATACTGCAGCAGGAGCTAGATTTACACTTCAAGGTGTAACTGTAAATATGGAGCCAGGAAAGAATCTTGTTAAAAAGAGTGAAATACCAGCAATAGCTCCAACGGATGCAGAAGCTAATTCAAATTTTGGATTAGCAATGAAAAATGGTAAAAAGGGTATTGTTACAAATGGTAGTACACATTTTTATGTAGAGGAAACAAATGGAGTTCCTGTAGCAAAAAGAGATGGAACTCAAGAGTATGTAAAAGAAAACTCATCAATAGTACCAAGTTTTGAATTTTATTTGTATCACTCACAAAATATTACTCAAAAAGAAGATTTAGGTGTTGTTACAATAAGAATTCAATGTAGATATAATCCTACGCCAACAACAGTCGAATATAAATTAATCGATGTTGTTGCAACTTTGAAATCAGAATTATTCGTAGATCCAGCTTATGAAACAGCGATTACACCAGGTAAAGAATTTGAATTATTTACATCAACGGTAACAAATGTTACTAATGATGGTGAATTTTCAAACTATTTCTCATTGAATATAACTGATTTTAAGCATAGTGATTATTATACAGATTTTTCAGATTATAAAAGATATTTCATTTCAAGAGATGTAAATGGTTTGAGCTATCCATTTAAAGCTGGTACAACATTTACAATGCTTGATTTAGTTACAAATAGCACATACTATTACGTAGTTACTCAAGCTGATGAAACTGCTGGAAAATTTAGATATGATATAGAAGACTTTATTAAGATGGGTAGTATAAATGAGAGGTATGATGCAGCTGCTTCACAGGCACAATATATAGTTAATGAAGAGGATGCAGATGATAGTAACGATTATGTATTTGAAGAATACATTATTCATGTTAATTTTGAATCCGCTAATATTACAACAGAGGCAATAGGCAATACATTCTTTATGGAATTGTTAAATGATGACTTTGATACTATTATTGGTACTCTTGAACCAGAAAAATCAAATAATTATAGTGTATTTGTAGATAAGGCTGCAACTATAGAAGTTAATGCAGATTTGGAAAAGAATATAGTATATCTAGGTGAAACAGACGGAATTACAGTTACATCAAACTTTACTCAACCATCAATAGGTGGAAATATAATTTATGATACAAAATTCTTAGATCAAAAAATGGGTATGAGGATTGTTATCAAAGATTCTAATGGAAATCAATTATCAAGTAGTAGTTTGGTTGGTTTGAAATTTGTTTTCGATGGAGTTAATTATTATCCAAGATATGATGGCTCAACAAGAATAAATATTGCTGAAAAAGTTTCAAATGCATTAACGAATTTGAGATTAGATTTAACAGATAATACGATTCTTTCAACTGGAACATATCAAATAGTATTTGAGGTATTTGGTTCGGCAGATGGTATCTATTATGGTGATCAAAATATTGGTATAGCAACATTAAATCTTGACATTATTAGTGGAGATTATGGTTTAAAAGTATATACTGAAGATCATGAATCTAAGATTGTTAAAGGAAGAACAGGAACTGTATCTCCAACAACTCTTCAAATATTTGATACAGCAGAAACTGCTAATACGGGTTCTGAAGAAAAAGAAATTCCAATAAAAGTTGAATACGCCTCTTCATTAGATAATGCACAAATTATAGTTGGACTTCAAAGAAGAGTATATTCTCAATCAGAATCTCATTCATATGATTTAGGATATACAGCCGTAGATTTGATGGATTATATAGAAGATTCTGACCCAGAATTGACAACATTTGGAAGTGGTCAATACTTATATGTATTTAACGATGACCCAGAAATTCCAGCAAATGAAGTATCAGCTACTTATACTCATACAATAGAATTAAAAGATAATCTAACAACAGGAACATATAGAATTGTATATTCAATTTATGATGGTGATACATTCATCGGAGATGAATTTGAATATATAGTAATCAATTAATAAAATTGAAATAGGAGTTCTAAATAAACAAGAGATGACAAAAGATAATAATAAAAAGAGAAAAGTGATATTTGTTCTCTTTGCAATTATTTTAATATTTTCTATGTTTAAAGCATATCAATATGTAATTAATGCTAGTGGTTATAACGAAAATGAAGGCTTTACATTATTCGGATATAAAGCATATGCTATAACCGCTAACAGCATGGTTCCAAACTTGAAAAAAGGTGATATTGTTATTGTAGATACTGATGCCGAATATGGAGAAGGGGACGTAATAACATTTTTACCTAAAGGATATAATAAAACCGTTACACACAGAATTATCGAGTACAGAGAGCAAACTGGTACTTATATAACAAAAGGTGATAATAACGGAAAAGAGGATGGATATAAAATTACAAATTTAGATATTATTGGAAAACAAGTTTTTAGAATTCCTATTTTGGGCAATTTTGTATTAATAATTAAAAGCTTAATTGTAATATGCTATAGTTTTATGATGATAATAATGGTTGTACTAAGGAAGAAAAGATTGGATAGAAAAAGATTATCAAGGAGATTAAAGAAGGAAAGTGAATGTAACAAAGTTAAAACCTGTTCGTTCAGAGAAGAAGAGAGCTTTTCTAATTAGAGTAAGCTTATGTGTATTAATTATTTTAATATTATTATTTATAATTATTAATAAAGTAAGGATATATAACTCATCTGGAAAAATGTTAATTTGCTTTAAAAAGTATCCTAAAGAAGATGATCTTGTTTGTTATCAAATTGGGGATAATAATAAAGTGGCAATTTTTAGCAAAATTAGACCAGATGGTACATATAAATTACTTACATTGGATAAAAGTAATATAATTAGTGCTGATATAACAGCCAAGAGTTATAAGGGAATAGTTAAGTTATCTATTCCACTTGTATTTACTTTGCTTCATTCAAAAGTATTCTTGCTATTTGTATTGATAATACTTATTATTCTTTATAAAAGAAATGAAAATCTAAATCTTAGGAATAAAAATAGAAAAATTAAAAAGAATGAAATAAGTTAAAAAAATAAACCCTTAATTAAATCTAATTTTAATTAGGGGTTTATTTATTTTTTCTTGATTTTTTTCTAGATCGTTTGATAGATTTTACTAAAGGAGCTTCTTCTGGAATTTCTGTAGGAGCCTCTTTATCTATTTGTCGATCATCTTCAACATAGCCATCATGAGATAGTTCTGCATGACTTGAAGTATCATCTTCGAAATCATCTAAACTTTCAATAGCAGATAGTAAAGGATCTTCTGCTAAGGCAGTATTTATTTTTGTAATATCAAATCTATTAGTAAAATTCTCATGTTCT
>JAEEGI010022624.1_pt1 | contig 12401 bp, 12 predicted proteins | sample 8958751 | NCBI WGS metagenome assembly JAEEGI01 (sample SAMN16246545, study PRJNA631951) | gut metagenome | biome: gut microbiome; feature: rumen; material: KS-attached | host: Bos | place: Iran: Karaj | collected 2018-10 | reverse complement strand
ATAGATGAGGACACGCTGTACGACTACACCTTTGAGACCTTTACCACCGACATCATGAAGAGAAGGAACATGTCCTCGCAGTTCTTCAAGATGAGAAAGGACGGCTTTGACTGCCAGATATCCCTTAAACAGGGCAACCTGGTCTTCTTCTCGGTCCCTTACGATGAAGGCTTCACTGCCTACGTCAACGGAGAAAAGGCGGAAATAGAAAAGGTAAATTTCGGAATGTGCGCTGTCTATGCCCCTGCCGGAGACAACCAGATAGAATTCAGATACAGAACACCATACCTCACGACAGGAATCGCCGCTTCCTTATGCGGTTTCCTTGTATGGGGCGCCTATGTGTTCATGTTGAAAAAGAATAAAACAGCGGAGCCTGCCGCCGTCACGCGGACGCGGGAGCCTGCTGATAAGGATACAGAGGTTAAAAATGACTGAGAACACAACAAAGCAATTCAAGACCGATTACAGCCGGGTCCTCTCAAAGGAACTGTCCGTAAGGCCGTGGCAGGTGGAAAACACCATACGGCTGCTGGATGAGGGAAACACCATCCCTTTCATCTCCAGATACCGCAAGGAAAAGACCGGGGAGCTTGACGACGCGCAGATAAGAACTCTTTCCGACAGGCTCACCTACCTCAGGAACCTGGATGAGAAGAAGCAGGAAGTCTATGACTCTATCCTTGCCCAGGGCAAGATGACAGATGAGATCGAAACCGCAATAGACAAGGCTCTCATCCTTTCAGAGGTCGAAGACATATACCGCCCGTTCCGTCCGAAGAGAAAGACAAGAGCTTCCGTTGCACGCGAGAGAGGTCTTGAGCCTCTCGCCCGGATCATAATGGAGTGCGACGGCTCGAACGACATCAGCAAGCTGGCGGAAGGCTATGTCGACGCTGAAAAGGAAGTGCCGGATGTGCGGTCAGCCATTCAGGGCGCAATGGACATAATAGCAGAGATCATATCCGATGATCCCCGGGTCCGTTCACGCCTCAAGGAACTATATTCAAAGGAAGCCTTCATTACCTCCTCAGGTGACAAGGAAAAGGATTCCGTATACAGGCAGTACTACGAATTCAGACAGAAGATAAGCGAAGTTGCTTCACACAGGATCCTTGCCCTGAACCGCGGCGAAAAGGAAGAATTCCTTAAAGTGGCTCTCGAAGTCGATGAGGATAGGGCAAGAAACGCCATCGAGAAGCTATACATAAAGTCCGAAAAGGAAAACGAGAGCGTGAAGATCATGAAGGATACCATAGCGGATTCCTTCAAGAGACTCATTCATCCCAGCCTTGAGACAGAGATAAGGAATGCTCTCACGGACGAAGCGAACGAAGGAGCGATAAAGCTGTTCGGAGACAACCTCAGGCAGCTCCTGCTCGTACCTCCTGTCAAGGGCAAGGTCTGCATGGCTCTCGATCCGGGCTACAGGACAGGCTGCAAGATGGCAGTAGTCGACCGGACCGGAAAGGTCCTGGACACCGGAGTCGTCTACATGACTCTTCCAAATCACAACAAGGATATCGCAAAGAGTCAGCTGAAGAGAGTCATCTCAAAGAACAAGGTCGATATAATATCCATCGGAAACGGAACTGCCTCAAAGGAGACCGAGATATTCGTTGCCGATCTCATCAAGGAGCTTGACAGAAAGGTCAGCTACATGGTCGTAAGCGAGGCCGGAGCTTCAATCTACTCTGCTTCAGAACTGGCTCAGAAGGAATTTCCTGAGTATGACGTCACGATAAGGAGCGCGGTATCCATAGCCAGAAGGCTTCAGGATCCTCTTGCCGAACTCGTCAAGATCGATCCGAAATCCATAGGTGTGGGACAGTACCAGCATGACATGCCCAAGAAGAGACTCGAGGAGAGCCTTGACGGCGTCGTAGAATACTGCGTGAATACGGTCGGCGTTGACCTCAACACCGCCTCTGCTCCCCTTCTTGAGCGCGTATCGGGTCTCAACAAGACGACCGCAAAGAACATAATCAACTACAGAGAGGAAAACGGACGGTTCACTTCCAGAAACCAGCTGCTCAAGGTCTCAAAGCTCGGTCCGAAGGCCTACACGATGTGCGCAGGATTCCTCAGGATCCCAGGAGCCAAAGACAAGCTTGATTCCTCATCCGTGCATCCTGAAAGCTACGAGGCCGCAAGAGGCCTTCTGGACATGCTGGGATATGACAGTGAGGACATTGGTACCGATATCCTTTCAAACATTTCAGAGGACATACAGAAGCTGGGAGAGGATAACGTCTGTCGTGAGCTCGGCATCGGTCTTCCTACCCTCCATGACATCACGGAAGAGCTGAAGAAGCCGGGACGCGACATGCGTGACGATCTTCCAAGCCCTCTTCTCAGGAGTGACATCCTTGACGCGAACGACCTGGTGCCCGGCATGCAACTCAAGGGAACGGTAAGGAACGTCATCGATTTCGGCGCTTTCGTGGACATCGGCGTGCATCAGGACGGTCTCGTCCATCTAAGCCAGATGTCCAACGGCTACATCAAGCATCCTCTTGACGTGGTCAAGGTGGGCGATGTGGTCGATGTATGGGTGCTGAAGGTCGAAGAAGACGGTAAGAGGATCTCTCTTACTATGATCGACCCGTCACGGCCGAAGCCTGTCAGAGAACCCAGAAAGAATGAAGGATACAGGAACGACAGGAAGAAGAACAGCAGGACAAAGGAAGACCCCAAGGAAAAGATGCGTAAGGATCTTGAGAGCCTGAACGACATGTTCAAGGTCAAAGCAGGCTCCAACAGGGACAAGAGGAAGAAATAAGCCTAATACCCAGGAAAGAAAAACGCCGGGAGGAACGCAAATATGAATGTCAGGATACTTCACATGATCGAAGGCGCAAGGCAGGCTACTGGCGTAGCCGTCATAATCGATGTCTTCAGGGCATTCACCGTTGAAGCCTGGCTCGCCGCAAAAGGAGCTGAAAGGATAATCCCGGTCGGAGACATGGATATCGCCTACAGATTCAAGGAGGAGCATCCAGACTGCATACTCGTCGGTGAAAGACACGGCGTCAAGCTTCCGGGCTTTGACTTCGGAAACAGCCCGAGCCGGATCTCTCAGGAGGATCTCACCGGAAAGACAGTAGTTCACACCACTTCAGCCGGCACACAGGGCATCGCAAATGCAGTGAACGCTGACGTCGTCCTGACAGGCAGCCTCGTGAACGCCGGAGCAATAGCCAGGTACATAAAGAAAGAGGGCTTCCAAGATGTCAGCCTCGTCTGCATGGGCCTTGAAGGTGTAAGTCAGATCGATGAAGACAATCTGTGTGCGGAATACATAAAGGGACTTTTGCTTGGATACAGCATCGACCTGGATGGCGGCATTGAGGACCTCAAACATACCAGCGGAGCAAAGTTCTTCGACGAAAAACAGCAGGATGTCTTCCCTATGCCGGACTTCCGGTGCTCAGTTGACGTTGACAGATTTGATTTCGTCCTCAGGCTCGTGAAAAATCCTGCGGGACTGGACTACATGAAAGTCATCGAGGTGGAAAAATGACCGAAGTAGTTGCAGCACTCATCTGGGATGACGCAGAAAGACATGACAGGAAATTCCTCATCTGCCAGAGACCCGAAGGCAAGCGGCGCGCTCTCCTCTGGGAATTCGTCGGCGGAAAGGTCGAAGAGAATGAAAGCTTCGAACAGGCTCTCATAAGAGAGTGCAAGGAGGAGATAGCCGTCACAGTCAGGCCACTGAACATCTATACCGATGTCTATCATCATTACAGTGACATAGACGTGCACCTCACGCTTTACGAAGCAGTTATAGAAGAAGGTCACATTCAGAAGATAGAGCATAACGACATACGATGGATCTCGACCGACGAGATAGAACGGTATGATTTCTGCCCCGCCGATGAAGACATCCTCAAAATGCTGAAAAGCTGATCAAAAAGCAAGCATATATGTAGAAAAACACGTGTAAAGCCTAAAAGCCTTACACGTGTTATTTGCTTGAAAATAAAGGGTTTACTTGTTCTCTTCCAGGAAATCGAATGCGAACTGTGCGTAGACAGCAGAACCCCTCTTGAGAGCGTCTTCATCTACTGTATACTGCTCCTGATGGTTGGTGTAGATGAGTCCCTTCTCCACATTTCTGCTTCCGAGGAATCCGAAGACGCCCGGAACTTCCTTCATGTAGAATGAGAAATCCTCTCCGCCCATCTCTTTCGGCATCTCAACGAGTGCATCCTCTCCGTAGAGCTTAATGACTGCATTCCTTGCGATCTTGTTAAGGTCTTCCTTGTCGTTTACTACAGGAATTGCATACCAATTGATCTCAGTGTCTACTGTGCAGCCCAAAGCTGCTGCCGTGTTCTCACAGATCCTCTTGAGGTCCTTATCGAAATTGTCGACCAGCTCCTGTGAGAATGTCCTTACAGTTCCGTCAAATACGACCTTGTTCGGAATGACATTCCATCTGCTTCCGCCGTGGATCGTTCCGACTGTAACTACCAGCGGATCGAGCGGATTGCTGTTTCTTGAAACATATGTCTCCAGATTCATGATCATGGAGCTTGCTGCTACGATAGCATCGACCCCGAGATGAGGTGCAGAACCGTGAGCAGATACACCGTTCACAGTGACTATGAACTGTGCTGTAGAAGCCATCCTCTCACCCGGCTCGATGTTGATGTACGGAGACTCTACCTTGCCCCAAGTATGACAGCCGTAGATAGCGTCGACATCATCCAGGAACCCTTCCTCGATAACCGACTTTGCACCGTAGCCTGTCTCTTCTGCAGGCTGGAACAGGAGCTTTACGTTTCCATAGAGCTCATCCTTCACTTCGCAAAGCATCTTTGCAGCACCGAGAAGTGTTGCAATGTGTGAATCGTGTCCGCACGCATGCATGCAGCCCAGGTTCTGGGAAGCAAACTCAAGGCCTGTTTCCTCGAGAATAGGCAGTGCATCGATGTCTGCTCTGAGAGCGACTGTCTTGCCGGGATGTCCCCCCTTGATATATGCGTAGCAACCGTAAGAAGTCTTGAATCGAACAGGCTCAAGTCCCAATTCCTCAAGATCTTTTACAATGGCATTGGTAGTTTCCTTCTCTTCCTGGGAAAGCTCAGGATGAGCATGATAATACCTGCGTCTTTCGATGATATACCGCTCTGTCTTGGCGGCCAGATCTCTGAAGTTCATAATGTTACCTCCTCTGTTATTGTTAACAGTCTAACATATCACTTATTTTCAGACAACAAAAAAGTCCGGAATACCGGACTCGTTTTGAAAATATGCATAAACAGGGATCAGGCTGAAAAAACATCCAGATCTCTTGCAGACCTCTCGACTGTGAGCTTTGCCCTTCTTGCAACTGCTCTCTTCTCTCTTCTGATCTGATGTCTTACGGACATCTCCTTGAGATAATAGTCTCTGGTAAGCAGTGCGAACACGGTAAAGTTGACAAGGGATCTTACGACTCCCAGTGTTGGGATCATGCCTAATGACATCAATGCAGCAAGTGCAAATACGGTTGTTAATAAGTTGTATAATCTTCTAAGCTTAATCATCTTCTCACCTCGAAAACACTTTGTTTTGCTTTCGAGTCTAGTTTATCACTACTATTGGATGTTGTCAACAACTATTTTTTGATTTTTTACTGTATTTTTAAAAATATTTTTTATTCAGTTGTTTACAAACCTTAATTTCAGTTGTATAATAGTGGTAAACAGAATAACAACATAAGGTGGTGATTACCGTGGTAGGCGATCAGATAAGAAAACTCAGAAAAGAAAGACATATAAGCCAGACAGTCCTTGCAAAACACTTCGGACTCACGCAGCAGGCCATCGGAAAATGGGAGACGAATCTTTCAAGCCCTAACCCTGCCCAGCTCAAGGAACTGGCAACATATTTCAATACAAGCATCGATTACATCATCAGCGGAAGCGAAAACATCTACGATGACGGAGGAAAGGAACTGGATGGTTACGCCATCCCTATCCTCGGTACAGTAAAGGCAGGATACAACGCTTACGCCTTCAATGAAGATCTCGGCACCGAGTTTGCAAACGTGAACAGGCCAAGCGAATACTTCTATCTCATGGTCAAGGGCGACAGCATGGAGCCAAGGATCAAGGACGGAGATCTTGCTCTTGTTCACAGGCAGGCAACGCTTGAGAACGGTGATCTCGGTGTCATCGTTTATGGTGATGATGAAGGAACTCTGAAAAAGTATTTCAAGAACGGAGACACGATCATCCTTCAGCCGTTCAACCCTGCATATGAATCACTTATCCTCACTAAGGAGGATCTTGATCACGTCTATATCGCCGGGAAGGTCGTTGAGACCAAGACTAAATGGTAATCGACTGAGATAGACAAAACACGGGCAGATGCCCGTGTTTTTTGTTTACGAGTTATTTCAGATTCCTTAGGGCCGCTATCTCAGCCGCAATGACCTTCAGTCGTTTCTGTCTCTCCCCTTCTGTCATTGAGGACTTGAAGCGCACGTCCGCCTCGAGAAGGATGAACAGTATCCTCTCAAGCGCCTTAAGGCTGAACCTCGACGCGTTCTGGCTTGCCTTCTTGTACCTGTATTCATTGCTCTTTTTCTCAAAGTCCTCGTGAACGTTCCGGTAGGTCTTTCTTGAATTCAGGGCAAGCTTGCATCTGTGCATATCAACAAAGCTTGTTGAAAGCGATGAAAGGATATCGACTGCCTCCTCCTTCTGGCCGAACAGGTCCTCTATCTTTTCTATTGCCCCTGCTGCCCTGCCGGCGCTCAGAAGATCAACGATGCTAAAGACAGATGCCTCAACGTTTTTGACTCCGATGGTCTCCACCACATCCATGGTGATCTCATCCCCTGTCACGGAGAAACAGTACTTGTCGATCTCATTGGTCAGCATTCCCATATCGCTGCCGATGTTGGCGATTATCTGCCTTGCGACCTCGTTGGAAACCTTTTTCCCGTTCTTCTTTGCCCTTGCGGTGATATATGAGGCCATGAAGCGTTCATTCACCTTCTCGACCTTCAAATAGCATCCTCTTTTCTGCGCGATCGAGAGCAGCTCGCTGTATTTCTTCGGGATGCCCTTCTTGTCTTCCTCGTAATCGAGGATGACGGCGATCCTGTTGAAATCGATCTCAGACAGTATCTGTGTAAGCTCCTTGATGTCGGCGTCCTTAAGAGCCGTAAGAGAGCCTCTTATTGTCACCAGTCTTTCACCGAAGAATCCGACAGAAGTAAGTATGTCATTTACTTCATTCCAGTCGATATTCTTGAGTTCGAATGCCCGTATAGTATCCTCATCGACGCCGTTGCTTATGCAGATCCTTCTTATAAGCTTAAGGTTTTCTTCGCACACGAAAGGATCTTCAGCCAATACCAGCCAAAGTCTCTCATAAAAATCCTTGTCAAGCAAATATCCGTCTGCCATACAAAACCCTCAGCAACACTTAACAGAGGATGTCGAAGGACATCCTCCGCATATATCAAAATTCAACAGGTCATCAGCCCGGAGGCCATCCGAGATTTCTTCCGGCGAGCATATGCACATGAATGTGTCCGACTGTCTGGCCGCCTTCCTCACCGCAGTTGAGAACAAGTCTGTAGCCTTTATCCAGCTTTTCCTGAACGGCTATCTTTGCGGCAGCCATCAGAAGCTTTCCTGCCAGCTCATAATTGGTCTCGTCTATCGCTGCAGGACCCGGAATATGTGTCTTCGGAATAATGATCACATGGAAAGGAGCCTGTGGGGCTATGTCCCTGATGGCAATGAGATCTTCGGTCTCGTATACGACGGTGGATGGTATCTCACCCTTGATTATCTTACAGAATAAGCAATCGTCCATATTAACCTCCCGTATCATTTTTATACTAAAATTATACTAGCCGGCATCCTTTTTTTCAATAATTCGAGCCGAGGCGGGCATGTTCTCAAGGTATTGCTTTTTAAAAACCGCTATAGTATAATTAACAGGCTTTAAATGCCGGTGTGATGGAATTGGTAGACGTGCTGGACTCAAAATCCTGTGGTAGTGATACCGTGTCGGTTCGAGTCCGACCACCGGCACCAAAAAAGGTGTGGAATCATCCACACCTTTTTTATTGTTCCTATCACTCTTTCATTTCAGGAACGTTGTCAGCTTCGGCCTTGCCCTTCTTCTTTCTCTTGAACTTGAAATCGATGTGAAGCGCGCCAAACAGTTTCTTTACAAGGAATACTGCCAGGGCTATCGTCAACGCTATCGGCAGCGCCCTGATCAGGAAGAACAGTGAACCTTCGAGGAAGCTCAGGAAGCCTCTCCATGAGTCAGCCACGGTGTTTGCAAGCCTGTCAAGGAACGTGGATGTCCTTCTGACCTGTGTAGGGTCAGTATACTCAATCACCTCATTGAGGCTTATGGTCACCTGTGAATAAGCAACATCAGTATCTATATTTGCCAGAGAACTGTTCAGCTTGTTCAGCTGAGTCTCGACTGTCGTGAGTCTGTCGGATATCTCAAGCATGTCAGCAGTCGTCTGGGCGTTTCTCAGCATGTCCATAAGGCGTTCCTTCTGGACTGTCAGAGATTCGATCTCTATGGAGCGGTCATTATATATCTTGGTAACATCTTCCCTGTTCTGGGACGAATTCGTTACCTCGCCGAAATCGCTCATGCCTTCCATGAATTCACTGAAATGCCGGGAAGGAATCCTGATCTCGATATCGCAGTAATGCATTCCGTTGGAATATGCCCTGACATTGGATGCTTCAATGAAACCGCCGTAGCCTTCGATCACTTCCTTTATGGCCTTCATGCTTTCATCAAAGCTTACGGTCTGGATATATGCATAGCCTGAATATATGATCTTCTTGCCGGTGTTCTCTCGTATGTACTCTTCCGATCCTGATGGTTCAGGAGCCTCCGCAGGATACTCCAGACTGTCGGATTCCATATATGCTTCTTCATCGACATACATGGCGACTCCGGCGTAATCATTGCGTGACGACTTGTATCCGCCGCCCTCATACCGTGGCGCGCTCTTAGCTGAAGAGCAGCCTGCAAGCAGAACTGCCGCCAGAGTGAGCAGTGCTATTCCTTTTTTCATCATTTTATTCATCGTAAATCTCCAATCCTCCCATCTGAATGATCAGTGTCAGTCTATATTTCTCACTATTCCCGCAAACAGTATCGAACCGTCTCTGCCGGTGATCATGAACAGGAAAGGCCTGTCTACGGTCAGCCGTACGCGTTCTACAATTGCGGCACCTCCTGCCATTGCCATCTCGGTATAGGCAGCACCTGTAACTCCCTCTTCATCCACCTCAACCAGAGCTGCATGTTCAGCGCTGCTGAGATAGATGCTCTCATCGGTAACAGGTTTGAAATCCGCAGTCCTCGGATCAAGGATATCCGTTACTCCCAGTTTTCTGAGCATGTCGATCAGATCGACCTTGTTGTTCACGCTGAACTTAGGGAATGCAAGGGTCACGACAGGATATGAGGCTTCTTCGGCTCTCTTCCCTAGCGCGATCTCATACACTCTGCTGTCGCCTGCAAGAGTCTCGACGTCCACTCCCTCTCTTGGGAGGAACACATGCATGTCGCCGCTGTCAAGCAAGCTCAGGCTCACTGTTTCAAAGCTTTCATTGCTGTAATACGGCATCGTGTCGGCAGTATGCATCATGTCGACTGTTCTGTCCCCGGCCTCGCCGTGGAACGTCTGAAGGTCGGTACCGGCTTTATTGAAGCAGTTTACCCAGGCAGCCTTGTAGTATATGGTCGAGATAAGCTTTATGACTGTTTCCCTGTCAAAGCCCATATCCTCCGTATACTCTTTCAGCAGTCCCTTTGTGGCTTCGTTTGTCCAGTTCCTGAGAGCGTCATCCATTTCCTTGGATCCCATTTTGCCGGTAAAGCTCTGAACATGGTATTCATCCGACAGCTTTTTCATGCAAGCACCGTTATATTCCGTATCGTCTCTCAACCAGACGGAGTTGGAAAGCATGCTCTTCAGCCGAGGAGTATCGATGCTGTTGGTGGCCCAAAGCGTATTGAATCTTTCATTGACTGTCTCAATGCTGTCAGCCTTGAGAAGCGTGAGCATCTGCTGTCTGCTCTCTCCTTCCGTCATCTGTGCAAGGACAGAAAACGCAATGTAGGTGTTCAAAGGAGAGCAGACCGTATTGTCCTTGCTTCCGAGCAGAAGTTCCGGAACGATCTCGGCATAGTAGTCCTCCATCGTCGAAGACACTTCAATTGCCGCCGGGATGTTGCTGTTGTATTCAGACCACCATTCCCAGTGCCGGTCGCTGTTGAGGAATTGAACATTATCCATATCGCTGTACTCACTGCCGCTGTATCTTACCACGCTGCCGTTTGTAACTGTCTCCGTCTTCTCTTCAGATACAGGTATCGGCCGGGAAGGCATTGTCTCGGTATTGTCTGTCTCCATCACCGTTTCCCTGTCTTCGGCAGCCGGTGCGCTCTTCATCCTGAACAATCCCGGGACATTGAACACGAGTGCAAACGCCGCGACCGCGGTGGCTGCTACTGCTGCCCATCTGACAAACTTGCTTTTTCTTCTGGCTCTGTATCCGGCCGCATCTCTGACGAGCTCTTCATCTATATCGCCAAGGACACTGAAAAGATCTTCTTTTTTCATATGTCGTAGCCCCTTTCATTAAGATGTCCTTTCAACCGGTTGCGCAGACGGTTCAGAGTTACCGATACATTGTTCTCCGTCATTGAGAATCTCTTTGCGATCTCCTTGACGCTTTCTCCGTACCAGTATCTCAGAACAAACATGTACCGCCTCTCCTTAGGAACTGACCTGAGAAAAGCATTTATCTCTTCCTTGAGTTCGGTCTCTTCCCACGCACCTTGAGGATCTTCCTTTCCGGATATGACCTCGGACAATTCGTCCAGAACGACATCAAACTGTCCTCCGCCTCTCTTGTCCCTGTGAAGCTTCCTGTATATGTCCAAGGCAAGGTTGCGGGTGATCTTTCCGAGAAAAGTTGACAGGACCTTCGGTCTGCTGGGCGGAATGGCGTTCCAGGCATGAAGCCATGTATCATTGACGCACTCTTCAGTATCCTGCCTGTTCTGCAGGATGTTCGAAGCTATTGAAGTGCAATAGCTTCCGTATTTGGTCCGTGATTCCCTTATCGCCTGTTCGTTCCTGTCCCAATATAACCGTACGATCATTTCATCTTCCATTGAAAGGCACCTCCTTTCACACATTATCACGACATATGTTCATGTTTCTTACAATCAATATAATGAAACGCCGATGCAAAAACTGAACTGATCGTTAATGCACCGGCATCCGTCTATTAGATTCTATGACAGCATTGCTCCGATGAAGAACAGGATAGTTGCCAGGATCCCGCTTTGTGCCGGAGTCAGATACTTCTTCCTGAAGGACTTTACATGTTTTAACGGTATGGTAAGCAAAGCACACCGCAGCATGAACACGCTGGTAAGCTCTCCGAAGAAAGCCATGAAGGCCAGTATGAAGAAGCCTGAAATGAACCCCATGATCAGCGTCAGAAGTGTTTCCTTGATCTTGTTGGCCGTGCTCTGAGCATCGGTGTTCTTCCTTTCGGGTTCTCTTCTGTATTCATACTCATCCTGCTGCCGATAAGACATATCATCAAAATCGAGCTTCAGGTAGTCGGGATACTCGGCAGAAGGATCTTCTCCTTCGCTCCTGTCTCCATACAGCTCATCATATACGTTTCCCGAGGCAGACTCGTTCCTGCCGTCAGAAAAGCGGTAGCTGTAAGAGTATTTGCTCCTTGCGCCAGTTGAGGCTGAGTATGTGTTTCTGCCTGAGGAGTCAATGCTCCTGTCAATGTCATTCCGTATTTCAGACGCCTGCCGGAAGATATCTTTATCGCTCTCCTGCGGCCGTTCCTGAAATGCATGTTGTGATTCGTTCATCATATTTCCTTAGCTTATATCCGAAATATATTTGTCCAGCTCAGCTTCTACCGCAGGCATCTTCTTCACCTTAGGATCCTTATAAAGCTTGCCCTTTGCAATGACCATGTCAAGATCCCTGAGGGCTTCAAGGTCGTCCAGAGGATTCCTGCCGGTCACTATCATGTCGGCACACTTGCCCGGCTCTATGGAACCCGTGATCCGGTCTATGCCTGCCAGCTTTGCGTTGAGCTGTGTGGCCGTATGCAGAGCAAAGGCATTGGACACTCCGCAGAAATTGTGGTAGTACTTCACTTCTCTCCACATGTCATAATGAGTTATGTAAGTGCAGCCGGTATCGGTTCCGAGTCCTACCGGGACGCCCGCTTCAAGGCAGGCCTTTGCGCAGTCTATGATGCCCTTGAACACTACTTCACCGTTGAAGTATTCGACATCCGTTATCTTGGTGATCTCCCTGTCGAACTTGACGTACGGCAGTGTCGGCGAGAAGGTTGCAA
>JAEEGI010022622.1_pt1 | contig 12401 bp, 9 predicted proteins | sample 8958751 | NCBI WGS metagenome assembly JAEEGI01 (sample SAMN16246545, study PRJNA631951) | gut metagenome | biome: gut microbiome; feature: rumen; material: KS-attached | host: Bos | place: Iran: Karaj | collected 2018-10 | reverse complement strand
TTCTTCCTCGAGAACCGGGGAAAGGTGTTTTCACGTGAGCAGTTGCTCTCGGCCGTGTGGCCTGACGATGTCATTGTCTTGCCCCGCACGGTGGATGTGAACATTACACGCATCCGTAAGAAGATAAGCCCGTATGGAGAAGCTCTTGTCGCCAAGGCTGGGTTCGGGTATTCTTTTCAGGAATAACTCCGAATCGATGGTATGAAGTAATTAGAGCACTAAATTCGGATTTGTCGGTGCAAAGCATCAATGAATCGCTGGATCTCCAGCAACCCTTCCAGGATGCAGAGGTTCGAGATTCGAAGTGTTTGGTCTACTAAACTAATAGAGCAAATAGGGGGTAATAAGGAAGAGAATTGATTGTCCCAAACTTTGCCTCATGCTAAACCGGTAAACAAGTGTTTAAGAGTACATCTTCTTCAAAACGATTGAAAGTCAGCAAATTAGGCCGACTATCATGTTTGTTTATAAGGCAGAATGAGTCCTCTTGATTGCCTTGGCCTCCAGAATTCTTACTCCTCGGGGCGAGTCAATATATTAGCACATTTGAAAACTTGGCCGACGCCGAGGCATGCGCTCATATCGCGATCCGGCTGCTCTGACTCCGGAAGTCCGATTGATGCCCCAGACCACGGAATAATTGCTTGAATGCGAAGAATTGCGTATCTTCGTGAACTTTTACCACATAACACTATGAACGATATCAAGATCATCGAGATCAAGAAAAGCGTTTTTGAAGATAACGACAGGGATGCGGACGAACTCCGGAAAGAATTGAAGGGGAAAGGGGTTTATTTACTGAACCTGATGTCTTCTCCTGGAAGCGGCAAGACCACGACCCTGATCCGTCTTATCAACCTTCTCAAGGACAAACTCAGAATCGCCGTCATGGAAGCAGACATCGACAGTGATGTGGATGCCCGTAAGATCCGCGAGGCAACCGGCATCGAATCCATCCAGCTCCATACCGGCGGCATGTGCCACCTTGACGCGGAAATGACGCGTCAAGGGCTTGACGGCCTCTCCCTCCGGGACATCGACCTCGTCATCCTGGAGAATGTCGGCAATCTCGTCTGTCCCGCCGAATTTGATACCGGCGCTGCCCGCAACGCGATGATCCTCTCCGTCCCGGAAGGTCACGACAAACCCCTCAAATACCCCTTGATGTTCTCCATCTGCGACGTTGTCATCATCAACAAGATGGATGTCGCCCCCTATTTCGACTTTGACATGGAGAAATGCAAGGAATACATCCGGATGCGCAATCCCCGCGCCACTGTCATTCCGATCTGCGCCAAAACCGGCGAAGGTGTCGACGCCTTCGCCCAGTGGGTCCTGGACCAAGTCTCGAACTGGAAACAATCATAAATTATCATTAACATACTTGACCAGACTGCGATATGCCTGAAATGTCGACCAAATTCGTCCCCAAGCACAAGGGAGACAAGAACCCGAACCCGAAACTCCTGAAATTCGTCCGCCACGTCACCGACCGCATCCCCGGCAAGATCAAGATGGACTCGAACGCCCCTGAATACTGGGGCCTCGCCTGCATCTTCGAAGATGAGATGGATCCCGTGACCCGCGAAGCTTCCCTGGATCTCCTGCTGGATATGCTTCCGAAGAATTTCTTCAAGGTCCGTGAGCACCATACGTATCAGACCCTCCATCAGTGGAACGCCGAGAAGCACTATACCCCTGACGACGCCTCTTTCGACGAACTGCTCGACAAGCTTTCCTATTTCGGCATGCTCGAGTATGACTATGGCGACAAATACACGGATGACGGTCCCGTCCCCGGCACGACTTATGAGCGCAAAGACCGCATCTACTGGGTCCCGATGTTCGTCCCCGGCTCCGCCGAATACACCAACATGAATACGGACCTGATGGACAAGCATCCGGAACTGGCCATGTTTTTCGAGCGCATGACTTTCCTCCCGCTGGAAAAAATCACTCCCAGCGTACCGATGGGAGGATCCGGTATCGGCATGCATGTCATCCCGGTCGAAAAAGCCATCTCGATGGAGAATGAGTCCGTCAGCATCGAGCATATCTCTTATTGGCTCAAGAAATACGAAGGCCACCTTGGCGTGGGCATCTGTTCATGCCGCTACGGCCGCAAGAAGCTGGACGAAGGCTGTGCCGACGACTATCGCGACTGGTGCATCGGCGTCGGCGACATGGCCGACTACCTCGCCGAGACGGGCCGTGGCCATTACATCACCTACGAGGAAGCGATGGCTATCCTAAAGAAAGCCGAAGACCATGGCTTTGTCCACCAGGTGACCAACATTGACGGAGAAGGCAAGATTTTCGCCATCTGCAACTGCAATGTCAAGATATGCAACGCGCTCCGGACTTCCCAACTCTTCAATACGCCCAACATGAGCCGCAGCGCCTATGTGGCGCGTGTGGAAAAAGAAAAGTGCGTGGCCTGCGGACGTTGTGTGGAATATTGCCCCGCCGGCGCCGTGAAACTCGGTCAGAAACTCTGCACGAAACACGGTGAACAGACCTATCCCAAGCAGGAGCTTCCCGATGCTACCAAATGGGGCCCCCACAAGTGGAATGAGGACTACCGGGACCGGAACCGCATCAACTGCTATCCGACCGGTACCGCCCCTTGCAAGACCGCATGCCCCGCTCATATCGCCGTCCAAGGCTATCTTAAAAAAGCTGCCGAGGGCAAATACACCGAAGCCTTGGAACTCATCAAACGGGAGAATCCTTTCCCCGCCGTCTGCGGCCGCGTCTGTAACCGACGTTGCGAAGATGCCTGCACCCGGGGAACCATCGACCAGCCGATCGCCATTGATGCGGTCAAGAAGTTTATCGCCGAGCAGGACCTCAAAGCTGAGACCCGTTTCGTCCCCGAGGTCAATATCTGCTCCAACGTGCAGGACCGCTGGGAGGAAAAGATCGCCGTCATCGGCGGCGGCCCGGCCGGCTTGAGCTGCGCCTACTATCTGGCGACGATGGGCTACAAGCCGACGGTGTTCGAACGCAACGAAGAACCCGGCGGCATGCTCCGCTATGGTATTCCTTCCTATAAACTAGGCAAGGATGTCCTGAAGGCCGAAATCGATATCATGCGCGAGATTGGGGTGGACATCCGTACCGGTGTCGAAGTCGGCAAGGATGTTACCATCGACAGCCTCCGGAAGGAAGGCTACAAGGGCTTCTATGTGGCCATCGGCTGCCAGGGCGGCCGTCTCCCCGGCATCCCGGGCGAGACCTTGAAGGGCACGACGACGGCCATCGACTTCCTCCACGACGCCAATTGCGGCAAATTGCCTGTTTCCGGCAAGGTCGTCGTCGTAGGCGGCGGAAATGTGGCCATCGATGCAGCCCGTGTCGCGCTGCGAAGCGGTGCCTCGCAGGTCACGATGCTTTCCCTTGAGACCGAGGACATCATGCCCGCATCCCCTGAGGAGCGGCGTGAAGCCCGCGAGGACGGAGTCGTCATCAACCCCGGCTGGGGCCCGAAGGAAGTCCTCGGCACAGAGAAGGTCGAGGGGATTGTCTTCAAGAAATGTACTTCCGTCTTCAACGCCGAGCACAAATTCGCTCCGGAATATGATGAGAACGAACTGATTACGCTCGATGCGGACCTGGTCATCTTCGCCATTGGCCAGACCGTCGTACTGAAAGACCTGCTGAAGGATACGAAGGTTGAGTTCTTCCGCGGCGTCTATCCGGTCGCTGACAAGCTGACCTATCAGACTGCGGAGCCCGACATTTTCGTCGGCGGCGATGTCTTCACCGGCCCCAAATTCGCCATCGATGCGATTGCGGCGGGCAAGGAAGCCGCAGAGTCGCTGCACCGTTTCGTCCAGCATGGACATATGACAATCGGGCGCAACCGGCGCGACTTCATCGAGTTGGACAAGCAGGACATCATGGTTGAGCAATACGACAACTCCTCTCGCCATGAAGCGGGCGATGTCCCCGTCAACGACCGTTTCAGCGAATACCATGGCACCCTCACCGAGGAGCAGGTCCGAAAGGAGACGGCTCGCTGCCTGTCTTGCGGCGCATCTGTCGTAGACGAGAACCGCTGCATCGGTTGCGGTATCTGTACGACGAAGTGTGGCTTCGACGCGATCCATCTGCACCGTGAGAATCCCGAGGCCAGCATTATGCGCACCTCAGAGAACAAGTTCGACGGCATCCTGCCGTATATGGTCAAGCGTACCGGTAAGATCCTGTTCGGCGGGAAGAAATAGGACCATGCACGAACTGGGTATCGTCTTCTATATCATCCGTGACGTCAAACAGGCGGCTGCGGAACATGGTGTGGACAAAGTGTCGGCCGTCACCATGAATATCGGGGAAGTCTCCACGATCATCCCCGATTACCTGACCGACTGCTGGCGCTGGGCCGCCGATAAGGAAGAGATGCTCCGGGGCTGCGAACTAAAAGTCAACCTCATCCCCGCCGTGACCCACTGCGACCATTGCGGAGCCGATTATGAAACCGTCCGCCACGGGAAGATTTGTCCCCATTGCGGCAGCGGAGAGACCTGGCTCCTGCGGGGCAACGAGGTAGAGATCGCGGCAATCGAGGTCCCGGAGAAACCTGACGATTAATCTTAATAGCAAAAGCATATGTGTTGTTTCCTTGTACCCCTGACGCAGGCGATCGTGACCACGGTCTGCCGCAAGTCCATCGAAGCTCCGCACACGGCACTTGGCCGCCATCTCCAGGATCTTGAGAAGATGCTCTGGGGCGGCACCCTGATGCTCATCGTGGATCATGTGATCAACGGCGAGCTGACCTGGCGTTTCCCCTTCTTCACCGCATTGGACAGCGTGGGCGGCGGAAGTATGATGCTCCGCGAAATGCTCACCGTCGGCGTGCCGATGTCGCTGATCCTCACGGCGGTCTGGGCCCTTTGGGCCGTATTTCGCGAGCGCAGGCAAGTGAGATGTTCCGTCAAATAATTCCATTCACATAACTTAAACCATTTCCTATGTTTTTCCAAGTTTATGGAGAGCACGCCCTTGCTCAATGGGGCATGCTGATCGTGGTCCTGCTGGGCCTGATCCTTTTTAACGAATTCGCCCGCCGCACAAAGGCAGGCGGTATCATCACCTTCCTGGTCATCCCGCTGGCCCTTACCATCTACTTCCTGGCTATATGGCTGGGCGTCCGTTCCGGCGCGAAGTGGGCCTTGGAGAATCAGACCCACGTCTATATGCAGGGCTGGTTCCATTATGCCAAACTGTATGCCGCCACGGCCGGGTGTATCGGCTTCATGATGATCAAGTACAAATGGGGCATCGGCGCCAAGCACTGGTTCAAACCCTTCCCGTTCGTGATCGTCGCCATCAACATCCTTATCGCCTGCGTCTCCGACTTTGAGAGCGCCGTGATGGGCTGGAACAAGTGGTGGCTCACCTCCGAGGGCGTCTGGCAGTATGGCGGCTGGCACAACGTGATGAACGGCGTGGCCGGTCTGCTCAACATCTTCTGTATGACCGCATGGTGGAGTGTCTACCCTTCCAAGGACAAGAAGGACATGGTCTGGGCTGACATGACCTGGGTCTACATCGTGGTCTATGACATCTGGAACTTCGCTTACACCTACAACTGCCTGCCCACGCACTCCTGGTACTGCGGTATCGCCCTGCTGGCTGCCCCGACCATCGCAGCCCTGCTGTGGAACCGCGGAGGATGGATCCAGAACCGTGCCAACACCCTGGCGATCTGGTGCATGTTCGCCCAGGTGTTCCCGCTCTTCCAGGAGACCTTCAAGAACGGCCAGCAGTGGTTCCCTTGGGCCACGCTGCCCGTCCTCTACCCGCAGGGTGTCGCCACCATCGAGCAGCTCTATGCCGCCGCCGGCGGTGAGGCCGCCGTGGTTGGAACCACCGTGGATCCTGCCGTTGTCGCTGCCAATCCCACGATGATGACAGTGATCAGCGCCCTGGCCCTCATCACCAACTGCATCGCGCTCGGTTATATCATTTACGTTTCCAAGAAGCGCCACATCAATCCTTACAAGGAAGACGTCTTCATCGACCAGAAGTACTACAAGGACGCGATGGCTCGCGCCGTCGTGGACTAGTTCTTTTCCTTATGATGAAAAGCGGCCTCCGGATGGTTCCGGGGGCCGTTTTTCTCATTCTGTTTGGAAGGTGATTACTCCGGGAAAAGCTCCCGGGCGCAGGCGGGCAGCAGGGCCCGGATCCGGGCGCGGTTGCCCGCATCGATATTATCGTCAGCAAAGGGGACGGGGCGCGTGCCGGGATCTGCAATGCCGGCCGGACGGCCGTATTTGTATTCGAAGGTCAGGGCGCCTTCCGCCGTCCTGACGGCCGGATCCAGGGAGGCGGCGGGGACGGAGATATAGCCGCGGACGCTGCGGGGGACAGTTCCGTCCAGTTTCAGCAGGCCGTCTTCCTGTAAGGCGCGGTAACATTCGATGGCCACATAGCGTGCGGGATCGATGAAGGCTAGGTCCGTGGGGAGCAGGTCACGGAAGGGATAGGAGCCATCCTGCTGGTACTCACGCAGTTCTGCCACAGTCCGCTGAAGGGTTTCCAGCAGGAAGGGATAATGCGTACAACCGAGGATGACTGCCTTCATCGGCGCCTGGGAGCCCGAGGCGCGGTGCCGCTCGACCAGCGAGACCAGGTTGAAGCGGGCATAATTGGCCGCTGAATTGAGCTGGAGGTCCAGCTTGAGGGGGCCGACACTGCGGTAAAGCAGGCCTTCCGGCTCGAAATTGTACGCATCCAACAGTTCCTCCTTGATGTCGGGATCCGCAGTGCCGAGGCGCGGGCCGCGGTAGGAGGCGCGAGGCTCCGTCAAGGCTGGATTGACATAGTCCGGCTCGCTGTCCACCGCTTCGGCGAAGCCATAGCCGGCCTGGTTGACGACCGTCACCGGAATCTGGATGCCGCGGGCTTCTATCTCGGCGCGCATCGTCCGCTCGTAGGCTCCGGAACTGATCGTTCCCGGGGTGGCCAGCACGCCGACGGCGAAGGGCTCCGTCTCCCCTTCCAGCGCGTCCAGGGCGGCTTTCACGCCGGCGTAGATAACTCCGATGACTTTCGTCCCCCGGCCCTGGTCCTCAAGCATCTGCTTCACGTCCGAGAGTCCGTAGGCGGTCGCCGTATTGCAGGCGATGACGAGGATCTTGCAAGGAGCCTTCCCGCCGGTCGGCTCTTGCTCCCCGGCATCCTTGTAATAGCGGTCACCCAGGAGGAAACGCGCGTCGTCTTTGACCAGCCTGCGCAACAGCGCCGCATTGCCCTGGGCGTCATAGACCCCGTAAGGCATGTTCGCCTGGTCGGCAAGGTACTGGAAATCCTCGGAGGCGAAATCCGGGAGGCCGTCCGGCTCCGGGGCGCCCGTCCGGTTGTCGAAAGCATCCAGTGTCAGGATCTTCTCCAGCACCGTCAGTCCCCCCGTCCCGGAATCAAACACCCCGACGGGCAGGGCCTTCTTCCCGCCCGAGCAGGCCGCCAGCAGCAGGATCGCCGCCAGGGCAACATACCGTAATCGTTTCATTCTTTGCACTTCGCTTTATTCATTGTCACAAACATACAAACTCTTCCACATTTCACCAAGACGAATCCCCCGTCCCGGGAACCCCGGATTGGGGCGTTTTCCACAATCAACTTATTATCAATTGATTACGCATTGGCCTATCTCCGCCAGGGAGACAGGCCAATAAGCAACATACTGAAACACAGCGTTTTAAAGAAAACGCCCTACTGCACAGATCATAGCGTTATATTCGCGATGAAGCAAACCATCCCGACGTGATCAGCCCCGACGTGATAACCCTGTTGGATGGTCGGGAACTCCATTATCCACCAACCACTTGCCACAGAATGAAAATCTGCCATCAAATGTCCATTCTGTGATAAAAGCAGCCCGGGGAAATACGATAATCAGAGTGGACCGGACAGCGTTTATAAGAGTTCTTTTTCCTTGGCCCTGCAGACCAGGTCCGCCATGTTGGAAGCGCCGAACTTGGCAAGCAGGCGCTTGCGGTACCATTTGATGGTAGGCAGGCTGAGGAAAAGTCGCTCCGCGATCTGCGGGCTGGTCAGGCCGGAGGCGATCAGACCGAGGATCTCCCGCTCGCGTTCCGACAGGAAAAGATCCTCCGGCGCAGAGGGGTTGACGGAAGATTCCGGAGTCTGGGGAGAGGGAGACGCATCCATTTGCTCCAGCACCTCGTCGATCACGGCGTCCGCGCCTTGCTTCTCCCGGCGCAGCACCCGGAAACGACGCAGCACGAACTGCAGCACACCGAGCAGCGCCAGCAGACAGATCGCGACCCAAGCCAGAGCCGTACGCGTCTTCTTCTGCTCCGTCAGGACACGGCTCATCACGTCCAGCGTCTCCAGCCGCGCCCTGAACTCCTGATCTTCATGCAGGGAGTAATAACGGTCGGCCTCCTGCAGGCAGCGCAAGGCCTTGCGTGTCTTTCCTTGCTGAAGGTACAAGGCGCCCAGGCCCTTGAGCGGACTGGAAATCTGCAGCGAATCGCCGGACGCGCGGGCATAGTCCAGCGACTTCCGGTAGCATGCTTCCGCTTGGGACAAGTCCCCTTCCTCCAGCCAGGTCTCGCCCAGGTTGTACCAGAGGATGGCGCTGCTCTCATTCCAGCCATATTTCTCGAAGATCTCACCGGCCTTGGCATAGTAATCCATCGCCTGCGGGATCGAATCCATCAGGTTGTATAAGTTGCCGATCGCCCCATACAGGCCCGATCGGGCGTCATCGATCGTTTCCTCGTCGAAACCTTCCCCGCGGGAACTCCGGCCCTCCCCGGCCGCCATCCGTTCCACGGCTTCCAGGGCGGCGCCGTAATGCACCTTGGCACTGTCCCAGACCTCCTGTGCCCAATAAATCTGGCCCAGGACCTTTTCAGCACTGACCACGGCCCGCAGATAGTCCCGACTTCGGGCGTTCCGGAGCAACTCCCGGGCGTAATGTTCGCACCGGGGTCCATTGATCTGGAGGTAACCCATCATCAGCCCCTCCTGCGCATCAAGCAGGGTACCGAACTCCTTGTCCGTGGCACCGGCCATGCGCTCCGGGGTCCAGGCGGCAACCACCCGCTCCAGCGAGTCTACGTTCCTGCCCCGATGGTCGGAGTAAGCGCGGGACGGGAGCATGGCTGCCAAGCCCGATAACAAGATCAATAGGAAACGTCTCATATCCCAAAAATAGCTAAAAAGGATGCAACATCTGCCGGAAGTACCGTTATTTTTCGGAAAATCCATCCTTTAGGATAGTGGCTCAGACCGTGCAGGAAGCGTTTTTCTTTCTATTTTTGTTACGGATCAGATCAAAGATAACACATAAATCATAACCCCATGAAAAGAATCTTAGCCATTGCGCTCGCACTCTGGGTTGCGGGCTTTACAGCAGACGCACAGAACATCCTCGGACGGCTCGGCGAGCGAGCCAAGCAAGCCGTGGAGAATAACCTTGGAAACAAGGTGGAAAAGGGTGTCAACGACATCCTGGACGGCAAGAAGAAAAATAAGGAGAAAGGGAAGGAACAGGCCGAAGTCGAAGAAGCGGTCGAAGAAGCCGGCGCAGCGACTGATGAAAAAGTGGATTTCGAACAGATCCAGGCCAAAAGCGACTTCGTCCGCGGTGCCAATGTATTCTTCTCCGATGACCTGAAAGGCGAGAAATTGGGTGAGTTTCCTTCCAAATGGGACTTGCTCAACGGCAGTGAATGCGAAGTGGTCAATATCAAGGGGATGAATGCCATCAAGATTGAGGGGACACAGATCAAGCCTTTGATGGAAGAGATAAAATACCTTCCGGAAGAATTCACCATCGAGTTTGACGTGCTTTCTCAGCCTGCGCAAGAAGGCTCAGGATGGGATGCGACATTAGATATCTTCTTCTTTGGTGAGAATTATGACGGCAGGGGTGAAGACAGGGTCTTTGACATCAGGACGAGTGTCGAAACCGCCAACGCGAACAATTATCAGAAGGGAGAATACGATGCCATCGCCTGGGGCTGGGGCTCTTGGAATCCCAATGGTAATAAAATTGACGGAGAAGCAAGTAGAGAGGCCATCCGGAAGGTGTTTAAGAAAAATGACTGGAATCACATTGCATTCTCCTTCAACAAGCGGGCTTTCAAGATGTATCTCAACTATTCCCGTATCGTGAACATCCCCAGTCAGAAGCAGCCCCGCGCATGGAGTATGGAGGGTAGTTCAGACAGCGATAAGGGTGTTTATATCACAAACATAGTGATGGCGAAGGGAGCTGTAGAGCTCTACGAACGCAACGCAACCGATTATTCATCCGCCGTGGAGAAAGCCATCGCCGAAACCGGCAAGTTCGTAACGAACAATATCCTCTTCGAGACAGGAAAGGCCACGTTGAAACCCGAATCAATGGAGGAGATCCAGAAAGTCGCCGATTATATGAAGAAGAATCCGAGCGCCCGTTTCGAAGTCCAGGGCCACACGGACAACCAGGGCTCCGACAAGATCAACGACCCGCTCAGCCAGCAGCGTGCAGAGGCTGTCGTAAAAGCGCTCGAAGGGCTCGGTGTCGATCCGTTCAACCTCCGTCCCGTAGGCAAGGGCTCGCATGAACCCGTGGCCGACAACGCGACCGACGAAGGCCGCGCCAAAAACCGCCGCGTCGAATTTATCAAGAAATGACGATTACGGACGTCCGATGACGTTCACCCGCCAGGTGACGCCCAGTTCAAAATTGTGACGGTGCGCCTCGCTGTCGCTGTACCAGACGGCATGCAGGCGCACTTTTTCGCGCCCCATCGGGAACCATTCGAGTCCGCAGCCGCCGTACAGATAGGTGGTGCCGGGCGCAATGACAAGATCGTAAGCTTCTCCGGATGCGTTCACGTTGGCCGCATCGTTGCGCTCATAGCCAGCCTTTGCGCAGATATTCCAGGCTCCGACACTCCAGATGAATTTGGAAATCACAGAAATATCGCCCAGGAAGAAACGCTGCTGCCCGAATCCGGCGCGGTTCATCAGGTCCAGGTCAAAGAGGATATCGCCTGACTGGATGTGGTTGCCCAGGGCGATGTAGTTGATCATCTGCTTCCGGCTGTCCTCCACGAAGTTGACACTCCATATAGTCTTCCACCAGGGAGTGAACTGACCGCACCAGGCCAGATTATAGGCATAAATATTCTGGAAACCGAGCGAAAGCGGAGAATTGCAGATCTGTCCGACCAGATTCTGGTTCTCCGCCATCTTGTAGGTCGCCGAGGCACCGAACGTAAAACCTTGATAAAGGTTATTGCAGAATTTGCTGTAGAAATAGACGTCGATCGGCACTGCGTCATACTCATAGCCGCCGATCAGCACCGCATGCTTGCCGAAAAGGAAACTCCAGCGCTCCGTCGCCTGCCAGTTGATATACATCATATCCGTGGCATTGAACATGTTGCGTTCATCGAAGACCTTCTTGTTGAGACGCTGACGCACCCGGTAATCTACGGTCGGACTGAGATGTCCCAGGATATGGAAATTGAGATACTCCCCCACCAACTGGCTGCCGTACACCCCGTCCGTAAGCTCCTGATGGAACGATGCACGCATATCCAGATACAACTTATCCACCTTCTCCTGTGCGAGAACGGGAAGGACAGAAGCCATCAGCAAAATGGCAAGACTGCAATAAAGCTTTTTCATGGTTGACTGCAAAGGTAATCATAAAATAGTTTTCATTTGATTATCTTTGCATAAACTCAATCCCGGCTATGAAAAGGTTTTTCCTTCTTTTGACGCTCTCCACCCTTTTGTTGTCCGTGACACAAGTCCGGGCGACATCCTTACCGTGTGAGGGCAGGCAGGTGCGGCAGCACGACGGCCGGGAGACTGCCACTTACTGGATCGGGACAGGAAAAGACACGACGGGACGCGAATGCTTCACCGGACATATCTGGAAGTATCACCCGGGCTCCGACAGCTGGGAGGAGAAAACGGCGCTCGATATCGGAGATGCCCAAGTCCCGATGACGGAGGATCCTTCCGCTTCCGGTTCCGCCCATATCCTGATCCGTTCGGACAAGACCTACGCCTACCATACGGTTACGGATACCTGGAGTTCCCGGGAAGGCCCGCTGAATGCTCCTGCTTCATTTGGGTGGCTCAACGGCTTCATCGTCGTATTCTATTTCCTGCTGATGATGGGTCTGGGCGTCTATTTCTCACGCAAGAACGACAACAGCGACCGTTTTTTCAAGGGCGGCGGAAAGATACCCTGGTGGGCGGCGGGCATCAGCATCTTCGCCACGGCGCTGAGTGCCATCACCTTCCTGTCCATCCCCGCCAAAGCCTATGCCACGGATTGGGGGATGTTCCTTTTCAACATGGGCATCATCCTGGTCGTGCCGGTCGTCATCCGTTTCTATCTTCCCCTCCTC
>JAEEGI010022619.1_pt1 | contig 12402 bp, 10 predicted proteins | sample 8958751 | NCBI WGS metagenome assembly JAEEGI01 (sample SAMN16246545, study PRJNA631951) | gut metagenome | biome: gut microbiome; feature: rumen; material: KS-attached | host: Bos | place: Iran: Karaj | collected 2018-10 | reverse complement strand
AAAAACGTTCCAACCGGAAGTGATTCATGATCATTCTTTGCCCGCCTATGCCCTGATTGCTGAATGACGCCCCTATCCTAAATCAACTTTGCCAGGCTGTCGATACAAATGCTCGCGCTGCCGCATGCGGCCTTTGCCTGCCCCGTGCCGGCAGCATGGCAATAATGAGTAGATTTTTCCATGGGAAGGCGTTAAAAAACAGCATCCCACGAAGGAGGATCGCCCCTTTATGCCCAGGTTCGCCATGGCCAGCGACTGTGATGAAACGCTCTACTTCCGCAGGCGCATCCCGGCCATCCTTTCCCAGGATATCGATGCCGTACGGGATCTCCGTGCTGCCGGCGGTCTGTTTGGGATATGCACCGGCCGCCCTTATCATGGCGTGCTCGATGCCATTGGCGGGCAGCTGCGTTTCGATTTCCACATATGCACCAGCGGAGCGCATATCCTGGACGGCAATGGAGAAACACTTTGCGAGCACAAGCTCGAGCGCAGCACTGCGGCCAGGCTCTGGCAGCTGGGCAAGACGATGCCCTTCATGGTCGTGCAGGCAAACGGGCGCCTCTATTCTCCGCGCCCGACATCTTCCTTTCAGATCTTTGTCCGTGAGTTCGAGGAGATCCCGGGAGACTGCTTCCTTGGCGTTTCCTTTTATGTCGAAACCCAGGAGCAAGCTGCGGAAATGGCTGCCATGATAAACAGCACTTGGTCCGGCAGCGTGAGCGCCTTCTACAACAGCATATGCCTGGATATCGTTTCGCACAGCGTGTCCAAAGGCAAGGCCCTGCTTGACGTCAAGCACCGCCTGGGCATCGGCTGCATGGCGGCGATAGGGGACTCCTTCAACGACCTGCCCATGCTCCGCGCAGCGGATATCTCATTCACCTTCCCCTATGCGCCCGAAGAACTCCGCAAGACGGCTTCGCATATCGTGCCTTCGGTCGCAGCAGCCCTCAAGATAATGGAAGGCAGCATCGATGACTGATGAACATGAAGCCAGCCGGCAATCGGAACAGAGGCTCGCGCCAGGAGACGTCGTCCGCCACTTTAAAAGGGAGACCATAGTCGACCCGGGGACCCGGTATCTCTACAGGATCCTGCATTTCGCCATCCATTCCGAAAGCGGCGAACCATATGTCGTTTACAAGGCCCTTTACGGCGAGTGCCTGGTCTACGTACGCCCTATGTCCATGTTCATGAGCGAAGTAGACCACGAAAAATATCCCGGGATCCGCCAGCACTGGCGCTTTGAATTGGCTGGCTCCGGCGAACTGCCGCCAGGCTGACATTTCCCACTCTGCCGGTCTCCCTTCTGCCGCAAGCATCCTTCGCAAAACGCACACCTGCCATGCTATCCAGCTTCAAGCGCCCTGACGCCCTTTCCTGCCTCGTCTATCTCATTGCCTTTCTCGGGGCCATGGGCAATCCCATCGTGCTCCCCACGCTTCCGTTCCTCATGGATGCATTCCACCTTACGCCCATGCAGCTCGGGATGATGATCTCCGTATATGCCCTGCCCGGAGCCATCCTCCTGCCGTTTTACGGCATGCTCAGCGACATGCTCGGGCGCAAGACGTTTCTTGTATCCAGCCTTCTTTTGTGTGTGATCGGCTCCTTGTTGTGCGCCTCCGCACAGGATTTTTCCATGCTTCTGATCGGACGGGCGCTTCAGGGGCTCTCCATAACGCCGCTGGACGCCATGTGCTTCACGCTTGCCACGGACTTGTTTGAAGGGAAATGGCGCATAGCCATGGTGGAACGCTGCACGACGGTGCAGTTTTTCAGTGTCACTGCCGTGCCTTTGGCGCTTTCCGTCACCATCCCCTTGTGCGGATGGCGTTCCGCCTTTGTATTCGCCGCTGTCCTCGGCGCCTCTGCCTTTCTCATGAGCCTTCCCGTAAAGATGCCCTACCATCCGGCCCGGTCACAAAAGATCTCCCTGTTCCTTGCGGGCGTCGTCCGCGTCCTCTTCAGCAGGACGATCATCGGGCTGTTTGCCGTGCGCATCCTTGTGGCCATCATCATATTCGGCGTCATGTATCCGCATCTTTCCCTGCTCGTGGTGCAGAAGCTCTCCTTCCCACCCGAGACGGTCGGACCCATGTTCTCGCTTTATGCCTTTGGCATGTTCCTCGGGTCGCTCGCATTGCCGCGGATGGCCCGGCGCCTGCCGGAAAGCCTGCTCGGCATCCTTGGCGGCGCCATGCTGCTGTGTGCAGTCGCGCTGCTGGCATCGGCATCTTCGCTTGCCGCCATCGGAACGGGCCTCCTTTGCATAGGCGCCGGTTCCGGCATCCTTATCACACAGGATACGGCGCATGTTTCCATGGCGGCAACGCCTGAAACACACGGGACGACCATGTCTGCCTACAGCACCATCTTCAGGCTTGGACAATCCATAGCGCCAGGAATGATGGGATGCATCTATGCCGCAGGCGGCTTTTCCGGTCTTTTTACATCCGCTGCAGTGCTCGCCGTTGTCACCGGGATCGTTTCCAGCCTGGCCTTTTGCCATGCAAGCAGGCAGGAAGCCCTCCATTGAATGCATCCCAGGCATGGAAGGAACGCCGGATGCTGCCGTCCCGCGGCGTTATTGAGCAAAATGCTTCAGGAACTCCGGAGGAAAGGGGGCTGGCCTTTTTCTGCCAAGGTCGTAATAGCAGCCTTTTTGCCAGCCTTCACAGCAGCATGCTCCTTGGTCTGAGATCTCAAACCGCATCTTCCACAGGGTACGCCCTACTTCTTCCATCCAAACTTTTCCCAGAGGCTCTGATCCCAGCGTCAACGGGCACAAATGCCTGATGTGCGTTTCGTATAAGATCAGGCTCTTGCCGCAAGCCAGCATGTCTTTGAGGGGGAAGACCCCGTCAAGCAGCCTCTCGCGCAGATCTTCGAACCAGCGCAGGTAAACGAGGTTGTTGACGATGCCCATGAAATCCGTGTCATAAGGGCGCACGCAGAACCGAAGTTCAGCCTGCGCAGGCAATGATGCCGAAAACGGAGCCTGTCCCACTCTGCCTCCATGCCGTATGAAACGCGGCCGCTGAAAAACACGCCCTGGAAATCAGGGGGCGGACCCGGGGAAAATGCTGCCGCATGCCCGCGGAAGCAGCAGTTCACCGCCGGTAATGGCAGCCCAGGCTGTGCTTGTTACGCAAGGCAGACTGCGTGATGAGGTAGGCTGTCTGGCAGCCATGGTACAAATGCACAAGGGGCTGGGAAAGCGGCGTGTAGCGGTAAAAGTCATGCAGATGGCTGGAAAGGTCGCGCAATTCGGCAAACGCGCGGCGCAGGCGGCTCTCCTTCCTGACGATGCCGACATAATTCCACATGATGTTGCGGATGGTCGCCCAATCCTGTGCGATGAGGGCCGGGTCGTCGTTATGTTCGTCACCCGTCTTCCGCCATTCGGGGATCTCTGCAAAAACGCCCTTGTCGAGCGGTTCGTCCTGGATGCGCCGTGCGGCGTCAAGGGCTGCCGATGCTCCCCAGAGCAAAGCTTCCAAGAGGGACGTGCTGGCAAGCCTGTTGGCACCGTGTATCCCCGTGCAGCTGCACTCTCCCACGGCATAAAGCCGGTCCAGCGTCGTCCTTCCCCGCAGATCCACCAGTATGCCCCCGCAAAAATAATGCTCCACGGGCACGATGGGCAGCGGCTGCCGGCGCATGTCGATGCCAATCTTCATGCAGCTTTCGAACACCGTGGGGAACCGCCGGGTCACATCACAATCCAGGCCGGTGCAGTCGAGCAGCATGTGATCCTCACCGGATTCCAGCATCTCCGTGACGATGGCCTGGGAAACGATGTCCCGCGGAGCCAGGTCGCCACGCGCATCATAGCGGGAAACGAACCGTTCTCCCCTGGGATTGATCACATGCGCTCCCTCGCCGCGCAGCGCCTCGGTGAGCAGCGGGATCTGCTGCTGATGGTTGAAAAGCCCCGTCGGATGGAACTGGACGAATTCCATGTTCGCAAGGCGGACACCTGCCCTGTAGGCCATGCTGATCCCCGATCCCGTGGCCCAGGGATTGTTGGTGGAATACAGGTACACCTGTCCTACGCCACCAGTGGCAAGGATGGTATGCTCGGCGAGATGCAGCTCCACATCGTGCGTTGCAGCGTTGTACGCATAGACGCCGACGCAATGATTGGCAAGCTGGTAATGATAGGAAAGCGCCTGGGCATGGTGCACTGTCGTCACAAGATCGATCGCGGAACGATCCGGCATTACCGTGATGTTCGGATGCTTCTCCACGGCCCTGTGCATGTATTCGATGATGGTCTTTCCCGTATAGTCGGCGCAATGGGCTATGCGGGGAACGGCATGCCCTCCCTCAAGCGTCATGTCCAGCCCGCCGCTGGCATTTTTATCGAAAGGCACGCCCAGCTTGTCCAGAAGGATCTTCTGCACGGCAACGCAGCCCTTTTGCGCGAGGAATTCCACGGCTTCGGGAGAATTATAGTCATGGCCTGCCACGAACATATCGTGCTGGAGAGACTTCTGGTCCTCAGGGTCATGCGAAAAGACGATGCCTCCCTGTGCCATGGCGGAATTGCCCCCGTCCAGCCCCTTGGAGGGCACGAGCATATGGACATCACATCCTTTGTCGGCAAGCGTGAGGGCTGCGGAGCAGCCCGCAATGCCTGAGCCTATGACGAGGACCTGGGATTCGTTGCGGAGCGCATTCATGCAGTGCCTTTGCGGTATCACCGCGAATAAGAAATGAAGCTACGGACGGCGTTCCATGCGCATGCTGAAATCCGCAGAAGGTGCGGAATGCGTCAGGCGGCCTACCGATATGAAATCTGCCGGCCTTTCCGTACAGGCCAGCGCAAGTTCCCTGATGTTTCCGAGCGAGACTCCCCCGCTTATCTCGGCCTCGATGCCGGCCGGAATGAGAGGCAGCGCATCCCTGAGCTCCGCGCAACCCATGTTGTCCAGCAGGATGCGCGCCGGACGGCAGGCTACGGCTTCGCGCACTTCCGCGACGCCCCTGCATTCGACTTCAATGGGCGGGCAAGGATGGAAATGCTCGCGCAGGGAGGCGACGGCCCGCGTTATGGAGCCTGCCGCGTCGATGTGGTTGTCCTTGACCATGAGCATTTCCCAGAGGTTCATGCGGTGGTTGACGCCCCCGGCGACGCGCACTGCGTATTTTTCAAGGTGCCGGAATCCCGGAAGCGTCTTGCGGGTGTCCAGCAATCTGACACCCGTCCCCTCGAGCTCGTGCAGATACTGCCGGGTGAGGTTCCCCACACCGGAAAGATGCGTCATGAGATTGAGGATGATGCGCTCCACCTTCAACAGCTGCATGGTATGCCCGCTCAACCTGGCGACAATAGTGCCGCTGGGGACCACGGAGCCTTCCTCTGCCTCTGCCGTCCAGCAGCCGGGGGGCATCCCGGCGACAGACAGCACAAGATCTATCAGGGGAAGGCCGATGACCAGGGTCTCCTGCTTGGCAACGATATGCGCCGAAGCCTGCTCTCCGGCGGGAAAGATCCCGAGGCTGGTGAGGTCCGGACCGTCTTCTTCGAGGGCCATGCGCACAAGTTCCGCGGCAAGGGCGCACCCTTCTTCGGAAAGGATGGCGCTGACGCCCTGCGGTATCTTGAACGGGGGGTCTGCGTGCAGCAGGGGATACGGAAGGTCGCCCACTTTGAAACTTGCCCCTGAAAGGATGGCGTGGTAATCAAAAAACACTTCGGACATGAACAGCCTCTTGAGTGCTTGCTGGATTTTCCGCGGTGCGTATATGGAGAATCAGGCTATGCCAACTCGCGCTTTTCGTCAAGAAAGCGCTGGAGAATGTAATGACTAACATCATCCAACCAGGAAACACGGAAGATCCCGGCCACGGCGATCCGCGGCTGGACCTGCCGGGCGGCAGTTCACCGCAGGCTGCATCCGTTGGAAGCAGCGTTCCCTCCCCTGCAGACGAGGACGGCAGCGCTCCCGCGGCTTTTTTTGCCGACAGCGATGGGCATGAAAGCGCGGGATCAGTTCCTGATGACACCGCCGCTGAAGAAACAGCCTTTGCCTGGTCTCAGGAAGATGCCCCTTCCGAAGAAGCTCCCGGCGCCCCCGTACCGGAAAGGCGCCTCCTGGCCCAATGCGGGAGCGACATCCAGGATGAGGACTTCGTCCACCCCGCTGACCGCGCTGAACACCTGGAGCAGCTGCCGCTGGACAAGCAGCTTTGCGTGCTCACGCATCTGCCTGCCGAAGAAGCAGCCGACGCGCTCGCTGAACTGGATGAGGAAGACGCCAGCGACCTTCTGGAAAACATGGATGCCGATGACGCCGCCCGCCTTCTCTCCGAGATGGACACCGACGACGCCGTGGACATCCTGGACGAAGTGGAGCCCGACCACCGCGAAATGCTGCTCAACAATCTTCCCGTCGATGACGCGGAAGAACTGCGCATGCTCCTGCGTTTCGATCCGGACACCGCCGCCGGCGTGATGAACACCGACATCATCACCGTCCCGGAGCATTCCACCGTCGACGAGGCCATCCAGATCATACGCACCGAGCTTGAAGAGAAGGAGATGCCCTACTACGTCTATGTGGTGGACGAGAAGGACACTCTGAAGGGGGTCATTTCCCTGCGGGAGCTGATGCTCGCCAAAAAAGGGACCCTCATATCGGAGATGATCGCCAAGCGCGAGGTCTTCTCCGTCGATTTCGACACGGACAAGTCTGAAGTGGCCAGGCTGCTGGGGCACTATAACTTCATCTGCCTGCCCGTCGTGGACCGCGACAGGCACCTCATGGGCGTCGTCACCCATGACGATGTCCTCGACATCATCCAGGAAGACGCCAGCGCAGACATGCTCGGCATGGTGGGTGCCGGCCAGGATGAAGATGTGGACACCCCCTGGCAGCGCTCCGTCGCCCTGCGGCTGCCCTGGCTTGCGATCAACATGTGCACATCCGCCATGTCGGCATTCATCGTTTCACTGTTCGAAGGCTCCATCGCGCAGATGGCATTGCTCGCCGTGCTCATGCCCATGGTGGCTAACCAGGCAGGCAACACGGGCCAGCAGGCGCTGGCCGTGATGATCCGCCAGCTCGCCATGGAAAGCTTCGACGCCAAGCGCTCATGGGGCGCCGTGGCCCGGGAATGCAAGATAGGACTGGGCACCGGCCTGGTCATGGCGCTCCTGGCCTTTGCCGGCGTCTACTGCATAAGCGAAGGGCACAATACCATGCTTGCCGCCGTCATGGCCACGGCGCTCATGCTGGATATGCTTCTCGGCGCCGTTGCAGGAGGGGCCATCCCGCTCGTGCTGCGCTGGCTGGGCAGGGATCCTGCCCAGGCTTCCAGCATCTTTTTGACGGCCCTCACCGATTCCGGAGGCTTCTTCATCTTCCTCGGGCTTGCCACTGCCATGCTCCTCTGATGGCTGCAGCATCAGCCGTAGAAAAACATCTCTCCCGCAAACGTGATGTCGATGTCCTGGGTGATGTGGTCGGCGATGCGGCAATAGCCGAAATTCAGCCATTCATCCAGCACGTTGAGCGTTTCTTCACGGCTGAACCCCGCCTCCTCCGCTTCGGCCAGTATGCGTGGGAACGCGCCCCTGGGCAGTGGCCGCGGGGCGGAGCGCACTGTTTTTTTCATCCAGTCTGCCGCGTCTTCTGCGCGGACTGTCTTCTTCCGTTTGCGCCGCATAGAGCTACCCGGCGAGCCATAGCTTCATGGCTTCGATCTGCCGGGCAACGGGATCCGGTCCGGTGCCTCCATGCGCGTTCCTGCGGGAAACGGCCGTCCCGTAATCGAGGGCGGCGTACACATCCTTGCCTATGGACGGGCATATCTCCTGGAAGTCTGCGAGGGCCAGATCCTCCAGGGCAGATCCCCTGGACTCCGCCAGGGCAACGGAACGCCCCGAGATGCGGTGCGCCTCGCGGAAGGGCACGCCCTTGCCCACCAGGTAGTCGGCAAGTTCTGTGGCATTCAGATATCCCCTGGACAGCGCTTCCTTCATGCGGCCGGCGTGGAATTCCAGGCCATCGAGCATTTCTGCCATGAGCGAAAGGGAATGGCGGAGCGTCTTATCGGAATCGATGAAGGGCTCCTTGTCTTCCTGAAGGTCGCGGTTGTACGTAAGAGGGATCCCTTTCATGATGGTCATCAGGCTGAACAGGTTCCCGTACGCCCTGCCCGTCTTTCCACGCATGATCTCGGCGACGTCGGGATTTTTTTTCTGAGGCATGATGGAAGAACCCGTGGAATGCCTGTCGGACATGGTGACGAATCCGAAAAGCGGGTTGGACCACCAGATGAGCTCTTCACAGAAGCGCGAGAGATGCCCCATGCATACGCTGGCGCAGAACAGGGCCTCCAGGGCGAAATCCCTGTCAGCCACGGCATCCATGCTGTTGTCGAAGACGCCGTACATCCCAAGCTCATCCGCCACCATTTCCGGGGCAAGGGGGTAGGTCGTGCCGGCAAGCGCCGCTGCGCCCAGGGGCGAGACCCGGGCGCGCCGTTCGCAACCTTCCATGCGCTCCACGTCCCTTTTGAGCATCCAGGCATAGGCCAGCAGATGCTGTGCCAGGCTCACAGGCTGCGCAGGCTGCATATGGGTGCAACCGGGCAGCAGAACGCCGCGGTTCTCGTCAGCGCGCCGTACGAACACGGCCGCAAGGCTGCGGGCAAGGCGCATCCATTCCCTCAGGCAGTCAGAAACGAACAGGCGGAAATCGAGGCAGACCTGGTCGTTGCGGCTGCGCCCGGTATGCAGCTTCTTGCCTACCTCGCCCACGATCTCAGTGAGCCGGCTCTCAATGTTCATGTGCACGTCTTCAAGTTCGCGCTTCCAGGGGAAAGAACCACTTTCGATCTCGGCGCGGACCTGGTCAAGCCCTTCGATGAGCTGCTGCGCCTCCTGTGGGGTGATGATGCCCTGCCGCCCCAGCATGCGCGCATGTGCCTTGGAACCGGCTATGTCCTGGGCATACAGGACGCTGTCAAAGGAAATGGATTCGGTATAGGCTTCGACGGCAAGGCTCGTGCCTTCTTTAAAGCGTCCGCCCCATGGCTTGTCAGACATGCAGATCCCTCATCGTTTGCTGGCTGGCGCGTCAGGAAACAGCCCGGCGCATGCCGGGCTGTCTGCGCCGCGTGTGGGCAAAACACAGCCGGAAGCCTCCGGCTGCACAAAAATTACACTACTACTTTAAAAAATGCTCCACCCTGTCGGCATATCCGCGTATGCGCAACCCCTGCAGACGGATGAATCCTGCGGCGTCCTTATGATCGTAGGTGGCGCATTCCTCGAACGTCGCCAGATCCTGGCAATACAGGCTGTGGGGAGAATACCTGCCCACGGGCCAGGCATTGCCTTTGTAAAGCTTGAGGCGCACTTCGCCGGTCACGCCGCGCTGGGTCTCATCGATAAGGGCCTGCATGGCCTCGCGCTCGGGTGAGAACCAGAAACCGTTGTACACGGCGGCCGCGTAGCGCGGGATGATGGTCTCGCGCGTGGCCAAGGCTTCACGGTCGAGGCAGATGCCCTCGAGATCCCTGTGGGCGATGTGCAGCACCGTGCCGCCGGGGGTCTCGTACACGCCGCGGCTCTTCATGCCGACAAAGCGGTTCTCCACCATGTCGAGGCGGCCGATGCCGTGCCTGCCGGCGATCTTGTTGAGGCGCATCACCATATCCATAGGCGTCAGACGCTCACCATTGAGCGTGACGGCATCGCCTTTTTCGTAGCCGATAGTGATGTATTCCGGCTCGTTGGGTGCCTGCTCGATAGGAACCGCCATGACATAGCTGTTGGGGCCGGGTTCTTCCCACGGATCTTCAAGCTCCCCGCCTTCAAAGGAGCAGTGCAGCATATTGCGGTCCATGCTGTAATGCTTGTTCGAAGCGTTCACGGGGATGCCATGCTTTTCGGCAAACGCCGTGAGAGCCGTGCGGCTCATCAGGTCCCATTCCCGCCAGGGAGCGATCACCTTAAGGTCGGGAGCCAGGGCATTTATGGCGAGCTCGAAGCGCACCTGGTCATTGCCTTTGCCCGTGGCGCCGTGGGCGATGGCAAAAGCTCCTTCGCGGCGGGCGATCTCCACAAGGCGCTTGCCGATGAGGGGGCGGGCCACGGACGTGCCCATGAGGTAGCGCCCTTCATACGTGGCGCCGGAGCGCAGCATGGGGTAGATGTAATCCCGGGCGAACTCAGCGCGCAGGTCTTCGATATAGGCCTTGACAGCGCCGGTCTTCAGCGCCTTGGGCTCGACGCCGTCAAGATCGTCCTCCTGCCCCAGATCGGCAGTGACCGTGATGACTTCCAATCCGCGCTCAACGATCAGCCATTTGAGGATGACCGACGTATCAAGCCCGCCCGAATAGGCAAGTATGACCCTGTTGCTTTTTGCCATGGCAACCTCGTGTATTCTTTCCGTTTAAAATGTTGATAAGGAAAAACGCCTGTCTCTGCCGCAGCTGTGGGCCGGGCAGTCATGTGCGACAAAGGAAAAATTACTTTAAGTTGAACTCGTGCACTTGTAAAGCCCCGAGCCTGCCTGCAACGGTCCCTCTCCCGAGGCGGTGCCGGGGGCTGCCCTATCCGGGGCATACAAAAAACCCCGCCGTGGGGCGGGGATCTTGCTTTGATGGTGGGTCACCGGAGACTCGAACTCCGAACCAATTGATTAAGAGTCAACTGCTCTACCAATTGAGCTAGTGACCCAAGTGCCAAAGCAAAATTTGGATACCCGCATTTTAGATCACCGTCAAGAAATTTTTTGCCTTTCCCCTAAAAAAAAGGTAAGTGGACGGCATGTGCAGTTTCCTTTCATTCCTCGTGCGCTCCCTGCTTTTCCTGCCCTGCATCCTTGCCTGGGCAGGCATTGCACTTGCGGTTGATCCGGCGCCCTTTTTCTTCAAGACGGAGTGGGCCAGGCTCTCAGCGGTCGATGGAAGGGAACTTGCCCCCCCCCTGGACAGGAACGTCCCCATGGCCGTCCTCTGGCTCATCCCCGGGCAGGGCTACCATACCTACGCCCATGAGCCGGGCGCCGAAGGCGCTCCCCTGCGCATCCGTGCGCTCGCAGGCGGCTCCCCTCTTCCCTCTTCATCCGTCCAGGCGTTTTATGTCGCCGGTAGCGAGAGATCAGATGCATCAGGAGCCAAAAGCTACGTCCATGACGGACCGACGCCGGTTTTCCTGGTCTTCCGCGAACGAGTGGACGAAGCCGTCACGCTGGATATCTCCCTGCTCGCCTGTTCAGACCGTCGTTGCGTGCCTGTGCACGAGCAGCTGCTCCTTCCCGGTGCGCCGCCTGAACTGGGCAATGCCGTCCAGGCGTCCTGGTTCCCGCTTTTCAAAGCGAGCCATCCTGCAGGACAGCCCCTTCCTCTTCCGCCTCAGACGGCAGATGCCCCCCTGCAGGAAAAGGATCTGCAGGCGATGCTGCCCCAGGCCAACACCTCGGTCTTCCGCCACGCCGAGACCGGATCCCCTTCTGTACCTTCGCCTGCTGCGCTGCGAGGAGATGATACCGGCTACGCCTTCACGCCGCAGGCGCTGGAAGGCAGCTTCCAGGTAGACGGCTGGCTGCGGGCCATCGGCATCGGCATCCTGGCGGGGCTGCTGCTCAATATCATGCCCTGCGTCCTGCCCGTGCTGACCATGAAGTTTTCCGTCCTGCTGAGCGACGGCTCGCTGGAAGAGCGCAAAAAAAGCATACGCACACACAACATCTACTTTGCCGCTGGGATCGTGGTCTGGTTTGCCCTGCTCGCCATGATCTCGGGGCTCACCGGCATGCTCTGGGGGCAGATCTTCCAAAGCAGCGAGGTGATCTTCCTCATGCTGCTCATCGTGTTCTGCATGGGGCTTTCCATGTTCGACATCTTCCACCTGCCGGTGCTCGACCTCCAGACGCAGCACAGCCGCTCTCCGCGGATGCAGGCGTTCAGCACCGGCATGTTCACCACGCTCCTGGCCACGCCGTGCAGCGGACCTCTGCTCGGCGGCGTCCTGGCCTGGGGCATCACCAAGCCCCTCCCTGTGCTCATGACGGTATTTGCAGCCACTGGCGTCGGCATGGCCCTCCCCTACGTCTTTCTGGCATGCTTTCCCAGGCTGGTGCGCTTCATGCCGCGCCCTGGTCCGTGGTTCACCGTCCTTGAGCGCGTCCTCGGGCTCCTGCTCATGGGCACGGCCATTTACCTGTTTTCCCTGCTGCCCCCGGAACTGCATGTCAAAACGCTGATCACCCTTCTTGTAGCGGCTTCGTCCGCCTGGGTATGGGGGCGCTGGGGCAGCCTGCACGGTTCCATTACGCGCCGCATGTTCCTGGGAGCTTTTTCCGTGGGCGCCATTTTCCTCTGTGCCTTCTGGGCTTTCCTGCCGGCCCAGCAGGAAGCTGTAGCATGGACAGC
>JAEEGI010022618.1_pt1 | contig 12402 bp, 14 predicted proteins | sample 8958751 | NCBI WGS metagenome assembly JAEEGI01 (sample SAMN16246545, study PRJNA631951) | gut metagenome | biome: gut microbiome; feature: rumen; material: KS-attached | host: Bos | place: Iran: Karaj | collected 2018-10 | reverse complement strand
ATATAAAGGTACAGCTAGTGGCGGATATGTTAATTTTGATTATGAAAATCCTGTCTGGAGAAAAGCATCGAGCGTTACGATTCCAGCCAACGGAAGTCTGAAAATTCCTATTCAGTTTAACGATATGGAAATAGATAAGTGGTATGAAGTAGATGTTGTTTATAAGAAAAATGGTAATTGGACTGACTGGGATGTAGTAGGCTACTATATATGTCAGCCTTCTATTGTGCGCTATGCGGCAGATGGTACGCAGATTGTGACAGCATTTGAATCTGATACTTACACGATGCCCGAAGATGCTGTGACCGTTGACTTGACGGGCTGTGGCATTACCTCAGTTGTTGGCAACGGGAACCCCAATTGCCTATACATTATTGGTAGTGACGATACTGCCCCGGCAGGTGCTGCCAATTTGATACGGCATAGCGGTTCGGGTTATGTAGCTTCTTCCATCTCGCTGACTGACGGTTATAATTTCTACTCGCCTGTTGACTTCACTGCGGGTGAAATTACGTTTACTTATACTCATACCAGTCCCGCCGACCGCGTCAACGGATGGAATACTATTATGCTGCCGTACGACGTATCAGAGGTGACAGCAGATGGCGTGACCATCGATTGGTTCCATAGTAGCGGTGATACGGGCAAGAACTTCTGGCTCAAGTCCTTTACGAGTGACGAAGCCAATAACGTGTATTTCGACTTTACTGACGAGATGAAAGCTAACACGCCGTACATCGTCGCCTTCCCAGGCGGTGAGTGGGGTCCTAAATGGAATATGTTCGAAAAGACAATTAAGTTCATTGGTAGAAACAAGCTAGTGAGCAATAGTAGTGTTCTTGCTGTTACCACAGGCAACAATTATCGCTTTATTGGTAGTACGGTGGAGGATCATTCAGGGAATATCTATAGTCTCAACGCTGATGGTAATAAATTTGTGCAAAACGTAAACAATGGTAGTGGAGCCTTCCGCGCTTATTTTAAACCGGGTACATTTGACTACACCGTGAGTAGCTTAGCCATTGGTTCAGAGCCTAATCATCCTACTGGAATCAAGGAAACGACTATCGAAAGTGGTGTTACAGGTGAGTGCTACAACCTGAATGGTCAGCGTGTGAAGCAGCCTATTAAGGGCATCAATATTATGAATGGGAAAAAATTCGTAGTCAAGTGAGTCATAATTTAAATTGAGAATAACATGATGAAAAAAGTATATATAGCACCTGATATGAAACTATTCGCTTTGATGCCTGCTCAGCTGATGGCGGGTAGCGGCCCAGGTGCCGGTGACCAGAATAATCCAGGTATGGCCCGTTCGTTTGACGATGACTTTGATGATTTGGATGAATTTGAAAATGAGTAAAGATGACTTTGCACGAAAATTGCAAACAGAAAGGTTTATGAAGAAAATACTGGTGATATTGTCAGCCGTTGTATGCCTGATGATGAGCAATCCGGCTATGGCGCAGGATAGCGTCAGGGAAGCCAAGGACTCGGTGGCACTGGTGGACAAGGACACGCTGACGGCAGACTCTGCCATGGCGTTGGTTGCTGCCGACCTGGAAGGCATGGACGGTGATGTTCAGGAAGGAGGCGGTGGCCTGCACAAGCAGCTGAAACGTAAGTTCATGGAAGGCTCGGCAAGTTTCATGTCGTTGGTGGCCTTGGCACTGATACTGGGTTTGGCGTTTTGTATTGAGCGACTGATCTACCTGACGCTGTCGGAAATCAATGCGAAGAAGCTGATGCAGGACATTGATGCCCGTCTGGAACAGGGCGACGTGGAAGGTGCCAAGGACCTCTGCCGCGATACCCGTGGCCCCGTGGCCAGCATCTGTTATCAAGGTCTGTTGCACATCAAGGAGCCTTTGGACCAGATAGACCGCCAGCTGACTAACTACGGGACCGTGCAGATTGGCAATATGGAAAAGGGCTGCTCATGGATACGCCTGTTCATTGCTGTGGCACCCTCGTTGGGATTCCTTGGCACGGTGATAGGTATGGTGATGGCCTTCGACCGCATTCAGACGGCGGGCGACATCAGTCCGACCATCGTGGCCGAGGGTATGAAGGTGGCGCTGATTACTACCATCTTCGGTATCATCGTCGCCGTCATCCTGCAGTTCTTCTATAACTATATCCTCTCGAAGATTGAGCATCTGACATCGCAGATGGAGGAGAGTGCCATTTCGCTGACAGACTCGATAGCGAAGTATAAGAGTAATCAACGGGAAGAATTGAAGAATTGAAAAATTGAAGAGTTGAAGGATGGTTGAAGCTGGGAACTCATTATTGGCTGAGGTGATGCTGTGGATGATGTACATCGTGGCAGCTGTTGCCGTGGTGGTCACCGTGGTTTCGGCGGTGAGACCGCTGATGATTGCACCGAGGAAGAACTCGGGCAATAGGGGGTGGCTAGTCGTGGCATTCACCGTGGTGATGCTCTTGGTGGCTTACTTGTTAGGTTCCGACAGCCCGCTGGTTGTCAACGGCAAGGTGTACGCTGATGCTTTCTGGCTGAAGGCAACGGACATGCTCATCATTTCCTCGACGGTGCTTATTGTCGTTGCTGCAGCCTTGGTCGTCTTCGGCCTTTCCGGGCTAAGTAGAAAACTATGGCGCTTTCGCTAAATTGAAGAATTGAAGAATTGAAGTGTTGAAGAATGTTTTTACGCCGCAGACATAGGGAAGTCCCTGGACTCAATACCACGTCGACCGCCGACATCTCGTTTATGTTGCTGGTCTTCTTCCTTGTCACCTCGTCGATGGACAGCGACAAGGGACTGGGGCGTAAGTTGCCGCCCGTGGACGAACAGCAGCAGGAGCAGCAGGACATCAACCGCAGTAACGTGCTTCAGGTGAGGCTTGACAGCCACGATTCGCTGTTTTGCGACGACCGTCCTGTGACGCTCGCCGAGTTGCAGCAGCAGGTGGAGTCGTTTGTGGCTTCACGGCAGAGTGACCGCCATATCATTGCCGTACAGGCTGACCGGCAAACCAGCTATAATGCTTATTTCGAGATGCAGAATGCCGTGGTGGCTGCCTACCAGAGCCTGCGCGACAAAATGGCTCGCCAGCAGTATGGTCATGCTTTCAAGCTATGTACTCAGGAGGAGCGCCAAGCCATCATGCAGCGCTATCCGCAGCGCATCAGCGAAGGAATCGTCAATTAGAATTGAAGAATTGAAGGATTGAAGAATTGAAGGATGAGTAGGTTCAGAAAAAGACAGCAGCATGAGGTGCCGGGGTTAAACCTCGCCGCCATGCCGGACCTTATTTTCACCGTGCTGTTTTTCTTTATGATTGTCACTCACATGCGTGACGTAAAGCCCATGGTGCGCTATGAAGTGCCGCAGGGGACAGAACTGGAAAAGACGGTGCGCAAGTCGAGTGTGGTCTACCTGTTCATCGGCAAGCCAGTAGATGCCCAGGGACATGTGGTGGACGGCGAGACGCGCATCCAGCTCAACAACCGCTACGTCACGATAGACCAGATAGCCCGTGAAATTGATAAGGAGCGTGCCCGTATGTCAGAGGATGACCGCCAGCACATGGTGGTCAGCATTCGTGCCGACCGTGACACCGAGATGGGCATTATCAACGATGTGAAGCAGGCTCTGCGCAAGGCCGGTGCGCTGAACATCAACTATTCGGCCACAAAAAAGAGTGAGGATTGATTAATAAACTACAACTTAGACAACTTGGACAACTCTTTCCTGTCCTGCCTCATATTTCTATGTGAATAAAATGTTGTTATAGTTGTCTAAGTTGTAGTTAAAATAATGAAGGTTTGACGTATTCGACGAAGGCATAGCGGTAGTCATGCCGCTCGTCCGCATCATGCACTTCGCGGCTTTCTTCCTGCCATTCGCTATAGTCGGGGAAGAAAGCATCGGCCTCTGCCGGAATATCATCCACTTCGGTCAGACATAGGCGGTCGGCCAACGGCATCGCCTGTTCGTAGACACTTGCACCGCCGATGATAAACACCTCTTCGTCGGCCTTACAGCTCTGCAAGGCTTCTTCTAATGATGCATAGACATCACAGCCGGGGAACAAGTTTTGAGTTTTGAGTTTTGAGTTTTCGTTATCGTTTTCGTTATCGTTCCCGTTAAATACCGAACGGCTCAGTACAACGTTGCGGCGGTTGGGTAGTGCGCCCTTAGGCAGACTGAGGTAGGTGTTGCGCCCCATGATAATGGTATGGCCGGTCGTCAGCTGCTTGAAGCGCTTCAAGTCGTTGGGCAGCCAGTATATTAACTTGTTCTGATAGCCGATGGCCCTGTTCTTGGCCACGGCAGCAATGATACTAATAGTCATAGCGGTAGCAAATTATTCACTTTTCACTGTTCACTTTTCACTTTATACTGAGACTTCGGCCTTGATATGTGGATGCGGGTCGTAGCCCGTGAGTTCAAAGTCCTCGTAGTGGAAGTCGAAGATGCTCTTCACGTCGGGGTTGATATGCATGGTGGGCAGGGGGCGCGGTTCGCGTGTCAGTTGCAGACGAGCCTGTTCCAGGTGGTTCAGATAGAGGTGGGTGTCGCCTGTGGTATGGATGAAGTCACCCGCCTTGAATCCCGTCACCTGTGCCATCATCTGCAGCAGCAGGGCATAGCTGGCAATGTTAAACGGCACACCGAGGAAGGTGTCTGCCGAACGCTGGTAGAGTTGCAGCGACAGGCGCCCCTGGCTGTCGGCACCGTCGGGGTAGTCGACGTAGAACTGGAAGATGGTGTGGCAGGGTGGGAGTGCCATCTTGTTGACCTCGGCCACGTTCCATGCCGATACGATCATGCGCCGCGAGTTGGGATTGGTCTTCAGCTGGTCGACGACATACTGTATCTGGTCGATGACGCCACCGTTGTAGTCGGGCCATGAGCGCCACTGGTGGCCGTAGACGGGACCGAGTTCGCCGTTCTCGTCTGCCCATTCGTTCCAGATGCGTACACCATGTTCCTGCAGGTAGCGCACGTTGGTGTCGCCATTGAGGAACCACAGCAGTTCGTAGATGATGCTCTTCAGGTGTAGCTTCTTGGTCGTCAGCAGGGGGAAACCCTCGCTGAGCGGATAGCGGCTTTGTGTGCCGAAGATGCTGATGGTGCCTGTGCCAGTGCGGTCGCCTTTTACCGTTCCTTCTGTGAGTATGCGGTTCAGTATGTCTAAATATTGCTTCATAATTATTAATGCTAAATGCTTAATGCATAATGCCTAATCATTTGATTTCTAATATGGGTTCGTATTCCGGGGGTATGTGGGTTGTCTTGATGCGCCATGCCTTGGGGTAGAGGTTGTTGGCGCGGGTGCCGATGTTCTTCACAAGTCCTAATGGATGCCCCTCAAAGCATACCTCTACTTCGCCACGCGGTGTGTTTTCCGGCAGTTGCAGGGCTTCGCCGCGCAGGAAGGCAATAGCCTGCTGGTAGGTGAGGTCAACAGACTCACCCCCAACCCCTCTCTGGGTAGAGAGGGGAGCTGTTACCTGAGCGTGGTGCAATCTACGCCCCTCTCTATCCAGAGAGGGGACGGGGGAGAGTCTTCCCTTGCGCAAAGCGCACATAAAGAGTCCTTCGCTTCGGCTGATGCCGGGGATGAAGCGGTAGACGGGTTCGGTAAAGCCTTCGAGCAGCGAACCGGTGATGTTCCATTCGGACTTGATGTCGACGGGCAGTACCTCGGCATCGTATTCCGACAACAGCCAGCGGACGTTTTCCTCGTTCTCCTTGGTATTAAACGTACACGTACTATAGATTAGTATGCCGCCGTCGTTGAGGCAGGGCCAGATGTCGGCCACGATGTCGCGCTGCAGTCGCCAGCACTTCTCCACATTCTGCGGACTCCACTCGCTGATGGTGGCAGGGTCCTTGCGGAACATCCCTTCGCCGGAACACGGCACGTCGCAGAGGATGAGGTCAAACTTCTGCTTCGCCTTGCGGAAGTCGCGGGCATACTGGCAGGTGACGATGTGGTTGTCGTAGCCCCACTTCTGCACATTCTCGCTGAGGATGTTGAAGCGGTTACGGACGGGCTCGTTAGAGTAGAGCACACAGTAGTCAGGCAGGGCAGCACGCAGCAGGGTCGACTTGCCGCCAGGCGCCGCACACAAATCAATTGAACATTGACCATTGACCATTGAACATTGTTGGCGCAGCACCTCGTCGAGAAACATTGACGCCGCTTCCTGCACATAGTAGCAGCCCGCATGCAGCAGCGGGTCCATGGTGAAGTTGGGGCGCTTCTTCAGGTAGTAGCCATTGCGGCACCAAGGCACAGGCTCAGCGTCTATAGCCGTCAGCCCTTTCGCTTTGCGGGGGTTCAGGCGTATGCTGACAGGAGGCTCCTGCCCGAACGATTTCAAATAGCGTTCGAAGCGCTCGTCACCCATCATCTGGCGCGTATAATCGGCAAAAGCCTGAGGTAATTTTGTCATTCTGAGGGCAAAGGTACAATTTTTTTTTCGTACCTTTGCAACAAATTGGCGACTTATTACGTCTAACAAGCAAAAGAATACAAAAACAACGCAGTTATGAAAAAGGTATTATTAGCAGTTTTTGCACTTAGCATGTTGACATTCAGCTCTTGCAACGGGTTGAATATACGCTATTCCAGTACGAAGGCGCAAGGAGAAGTGAGCCGTGAGCTGAAGGGCTTTGAGCGCATTGAGCAGTTGGGCTCGTTAGACGTCATATACCATCAGGCCGACTCGTTCTCGGTGCGGGTTAGCGCTCCTGTGGATGTTATCGGCGACGTGGAGACCCGTGTGGAAGGCAACAAGCTGATTGTCAAGATGAAGGGCGAAGGCAATGTGATTAACTTCGGCGTGTCCGACAGCAAGAATGTGACGGTCTATGTCACGTCGCCCGACTTCTTGGGCATTACGCTGAAGGGCTCTGGTGACTTCGAGAGTAACGGTCTCGTAGATACCGACAAATTGGACATCGTGCTGAACGGTTCCGGTGACATCATGTTCGACGACATCATCTGCGACCAGGTACATGTGTCGCTGGTAGGCTCTGGCGACGTGGCACTGCAGAATGTGAAGATGTTGCAGTCATACGTTGATTTGGTAGGCTCTGGCGACATCAAGATGCACTTTGACAATGGCGGAACCGTGGAATCCAACCTGACGGGTTCAGGCGACATTACCCTTTCGGGCAGTGTCAAAGACTATCACTCTAATGTCCGTGGCTCTGGCGATATGAATACAGAGTTGTTGAATGTCAGTAAGTAAACATAAATACATAACAAAACGAATACGACTATGAAGAGAGTTCTTATAACATTAGCCATGCTGCTGGCGCTCGGATCGGGCGTGCAGGCAGCCGGACAGAAGCATCGTCACACGCCGCAGGCAGAGTTGGTGGACTCGACGAGTAAGGATGCAGTAGAGGTGTATTCCGATACCACAGGTACGGATACGGCTACAGCCTCGTCAACGGTGACGAAACATAAAGGTAAGGTCACCGTCACTTATCCGACATCACCTTGGAGCACCAATTCGACAACCTACGAGGTTGACGACGAAGACTTGGGCAGCATCATACACCATGTCTTCAGCGATATGAAAGGCAGTGACCTGGCTGGAATATTACTGGTGCTGGGTGTGTTGCTCATCATCTTCGTACTGGCTCCCGTGCTGATTATCGTTGCGCTGTTCTACTTCATCAACAAGAACCGCAAGGAGAAGATGCGCCTGGCACAGATGGCCATGCAGCAGGGACAGCCCATCCCCGACCAATTGCTGAACGACAGTCCCGCCAATATTAATGATGAGTACCAGAAGGGCATGCGCCAGTGCTTCATAGGCGTCGGACTCATGGTGTTCCTGGGCTATGCCGCCGGCAATGTAGGCTTCGGCATCGGTGCCCTGGTGTTCTGCATCGGACTGGGCAAGGTCTTTGCCTCCCGTACAGCCCGCAAGAACAACAATGATTTCGTTGACAACAACAGGCGGGATGTCATTAACGACAACCAGATTTAGTTAACTACATAAAAAAGATACGATTATGACAAAGAGACTTTTTCGCAGCGACGACCGCGTGTTGGGCGGTGTCTGCGCAGGATTTGCAGAGTATATGGACTTCGACCCCGTGGCAGTTCGTTTGGGTTATGCAGCACTGACGCTGTTCACAGCCTTTGCCGGCATCCCGTTCTATATTGTAGCGTGGATCATCATTCCCGAAAAGAACCGTCTGCCAAGGCAGTAACATCGAAAAAAGGCTAAGAGGTGGCAATGCTCACGGATATATCTCTCGTCATGCAGGTGGCGGTAGCAGGCAACAAAAGGGCTTTCGACGAGCTCGTGCGCCGCTATCAGTCACCTGTGCGCAGGTTTTTCCTGCATCAGACGCTGGGAGACAGCCAGTTGAGCGACGATCTGGCACAGGACACCTTCATCAAGGCCTATACGAATATCACTTCCTTCCGCGGACTGGCCTCGTTTCAGACATGGCTTATGCGCATAGCCTATAACGTGTTCTATGATTATACGCGCAAAATGAAGAATGAAAGAAATGCAGATATGCCAAATGACAGGGCGGCAGCAAATTCTTCACTCTTCACTCTTCACTCTTCACTAAAAATAGACCTCTATACCGCCTTGGCACAGCTCAAGCCCGACGAGCGCACGTGTATCACCTTGCAGCTCATTGACGGCTACGACATCCGCCAGGTGGCGAAGATTACAGGACTGAAGGAGGGTACGGTGAAGTCGCACCTCTCCAGAGGCAAGGAGAAAATGGCAAACTATTTAAGACAGAATGGATATGATAGAAGATAACGAGCGCCTGCTTCAGCAGTTTTTCAGCGAGGCGGCCAGTCAGCAGATAGATGACAACGGCTTTACGGAACGTGTCATGCAGCGCCTGTCATCAGCGGACGCCGAACGTACGGCGTTCGATGTGCAACGTGTTTCCCGTCTGTGGACGTGGTTCTGCATCCTCTTGTTTGTGGTGCTCTTCATTGCGTGCCGTGGTTGGGAATTGCTCGCCGTCCATTTTGAGGTCATGCTGCGGACGATGGCTACACAGTCGTTCAGCATCAATCTGATGATGCTGTTCACCGTGGTCTTTGGTCTGCTCTTTGTCGGGGTAGGCGAGGTTATTTCTTCGGAAATAGTCCGTAAGTAGTGCGCAGCACGCGGAACTCCGTGCGACGGTTCATCTGGTTACACTGTTCCTGCTGTTCTGCATCCTCCAACGTCTTGATGAATTCTTCCGTCAAGACGTCTTTTTCTTTCAGGAAGGGGTATTTCTCGGCGACTTTGCGCTTGATAGTCTTCGGCTTGCTTTCGCCGTAGCCCTTGGGTGTCAGGCGGTCGCTGGCAATGCCGTGCGCTATCAGGTATTTCACCACCGATTCGGCACGCCGTTGTGACAGCCGCTCATTATACTGGTCGGAACCCTTGTAGTCCGTGTGTGCAGAGAGTTCGATGGTGACGTGTGGGTTCTCGTTCAGCAGCTTCACCAGCTGGTCCAGTGCCTCGGTGGACTCAGGGCGCAGCGTGGCCTTGTCGAAGTCGTAGAAGATGTTGTCGATGAGTACGGGAGCCGTGATGGATGCCAGCGGGAACTGCAGCACATACTCTTCCGACTCCTTGACGGGTTCCACACGCAACTGCTCCTGATGGTTCAGGAATCCCTTGCACGTGCCGAGGAAAACGTAGTCCACTCCCGCCTTGATTTCCTGTGTGAACGACCCGTCGCCCTTGACGCTGAGCTTCAGGTTCGTGCCGTCGTTGCCCACCATATATACCTGTGCCGCCGTCAGCTCGTAGCCGTCCTGCTCGTACACCCAGCCCTTGACGGTCTGTATGATTTCCGGATTGTAGAACGAGTAGATATGATCCCATCCCTTGCCGTCGCCGCGGTTCGAGCAGAAGTAGCCTTGGTTCTTCAGCCCCTCGAAGGTCATGCCGAAGTCGTCACCATGTGAGTTCAGCGGATAGCCGGGATGCTCAATAAGGTAAAAGTGATCAGTGAAAAGTGAATAATTTGCTTCCGCTGTTTCTGTCAGCGAATCTTGTGCGGTAGCAAATTTTTCACTATTCACTATTACCTTTTCCCTCAATTTTGCAATATAGATGTCCAGTCCGCCCATGCCCTCGTGGCCGTCGCTCGAGAAGTAGAGATCGCCATTGGGACGGAAGGTCGGAAACATCTCGTCGCCAGGTGTGTTGATGGGTTCGCCAAGGTTCTCGACACCACCCACGCCATTGGTTGTCAACCGGACGCGCCAGATGTCGTAGCCGCCCATGCCGCCAGGCATGTTACTGGTAAAGTAGAGCCACTGGCCGTCGGGCGATACCGCAGGATGGGCAAATGCCGACAGCGTGTCACGAGTCAGTTTCAGCTCCGTGGCCTTGCTCCACGAGGCATCCGAGCGGTTCGAGGTCATGATGGTGGCATAACGCGGATAGTCCGGGTCGGTTTTGCACTGTGTCAGGTACATGGTTCTGCCGTCGGGCGAGAACGAGCAGGCACCCTCGTCGTAGTCGCTGTTCAGTTCGCTGTCGATGACTTCCGGGCGCTGCCACTTGCCCTTGTCGTCCTTTTGCGACATGAAGATGTCGGCGTTCTTGATGCCTGTGATGCCGCTGTACTCGTCGCCCTTCGCCTGGTTGCGCGTCGAGGAGAAGTAGAGCTGGTTGTTCTCCTCACCTGCAAGCATGGGCGAATAGTCCGAGCGGCGTGAATTAAACAGATTTTCGCGCTTCACGGTATAGTCTGAACCGTCTTTCTTCCACTGCGGTGCCTGCTGCGCTGAGCGCAAGCCTGTCCGCGCTAATACTTTGTAACCATTATCGTTAGGCAAGGAGTCGAGGGCTGTCTGGAACTCCTTGGCGGCATCTTTATAGTTGCCGTTCTTCATCAGCTGCTGGGCCAGACGCAGGTGTGTCAAAGAGTCCTCTTGCTTGTAGCGGATGGCGTTGTTATAGGCGGCAATGGCCTTCTGGGTGTAGTTGATGCGCCGGTAGCACTCGGCCAGCTTCAAGGCACGCTGACCGCGCAACTGGCGTTCTTTGGCCGGGGTCATGCTGTATGCTTTCTTATATTGTGTGGCGGCATCGTAGTATTCGCCTAATGCATAGAACTTGTCACCCTTTTTCACGGCCTGCTCAGCACCGCACCCCGTCAGGAGCACGGCCATGACTGCCATACATATAATAAGGTATAAGTTCTTACGCATACCTATTATAAACGCAACGCCTGCTGTTTTATTGTGTGTTGTTTAAGTTTCGCATTAATCCTGCATTTCCTGCATTTCCTGCACCTCTAACCACTCACCTTTTTAACTGAAGCAAGCGGAACTTGCGAGTGTTAATACAATTTAACTAAAGTATCAAAAAAGAGTACCAATGCTTGGTACTCGGAATATCAAGGCCTGATACTCTCAATACCAAGGCTGGATATTTGCAACACAATCGTTTACATTCATTTCGGAACGTCTTTGCTGCCGGGTCCACACTTCATCATAGTGCAGGAAATGCAGGAAATGCAGGAAATTTGTAGTTCATTGAAGGTTTAGCTCGATGGCCCGAAGGGGAAAGTCAATTATTAAAAATTTAATGCAAGAAACGATACGAGATAAAAGAATATTTCGTATCTTTGCAACCGAAACAGTATATGAAGTAACGATTATGGCAACACTGGTATTACAAATCCCCGACGAAAGCCTCGTCTCGAAGGTGAAACAGGCCTGCAAGATGATTGTTGGCGTGGCATCGGTAAAGGTACAGCGGCCTGCAAAGAAAAATGCGTCCGACATCACCAAGACCGCCGGTTATCGCGAGGCAATGGAAGATGTGAAGCACGGCAGAGTGCATCATGCCGACAGCGTTGATAATATGTTTAAGGACATATTAGGCGAGGACATCTTCAATGAAATTCGCAGAAGTCATGTATAGCATCGACTACACCACTCGCTTCAAGAAGGACTTGAAGCGCTGCCGAAAGCGGGGGCTTGATATTCAAATGATTCTGGATGCCATAGCCCTTCTTAGAACTACCGGCTCGCTGCCCGCCGAATATCACCCGCATCCACTGAAAGCCAGGATTAAAGGATCCAGAGGATGGGCTAATAAGTTGTCCTGAGTTGTTATTGTTGTCGTAAAATTCATGAGACATTTATGTTCAATTCGTGATAATTTATGTTGATAGAAATGAAGTGAACCCAGAAAGTTGGACACAACTTAAAGGTTCAAATGAAACGTAGTTACAGTCTAGAAAAAGTTATGTGCAATTGGATTTGTATTCCAAGGAGAGTCTGCTCGTTCTGTCTCTCGTAGATTTCATTTAGGTCATCACATTCTTTACGAATGGTTAGAAAGCTATAAACTCCAAGGTGTTGACGGTCTAAAATCTCATGGCCACAAGAAAAAAAGGTTGTCATATGAAGAAAAAT
>JAEEGI010022616.1_pt1 | contig 12402 bp, 10 predicted proteins | sample 8958751 | NCBI WGS metagenome assembly JAEEGI01 (sample SAMN16246545, study PRJNA631951) | gut metagenome | biome: gut microbiome; feature: rumen; material: KS-attached | host: Bos | place: Iran: Karaj | collected 2018-10 | reverse complement strand
AGTTCCCGGATCTTCCGGAAGCTTGCTTTATTTTATTATTTCAAATACCGGCATGTATTCAAGAGGCGCTTTAACGCTTATGGTCCTTCCACCCTCGAAAATGCTCTCGCTTGCTTTTCTTTCGCCCTCATAAGCGTTCTCACTTTCGTCACCTGCACCGGTGTGAACAAGCTTCCACTTGCCCGCGGGAAGATAAACCTCCCTCTCAAATTCGTTGTAGTGCAGGATCGGCGCAACAAGATACTTTGATCCGAACATGTACTGATCCGACAGCTCCCAGCACTTTTCGTCTTCGGGGAATTCGTAGAACATCGGCCGTATGAGCGGTGAGCCGTTAGTGCTTGCCTCCTCGTAAAGCGACTTGATGTAGTCATGCATCCCGATCATGATCTCGTAGTACCTGCGCATGATGCGGTAATTGTCCTCACCGTAGCTCCAAAGCTCGTTGGGCTGACCGGTGTTCATGTAACCACCGCCGCGCTCCCTGTCGTCGAGTCTCGGAATGGTGTAAGGCCCGCGGTCGCCGTGCATCCTGAGCACAGCCGAATAGACAGCGAACTGGTACCAGCGGATGAGAAGCTGCCTGAACTCCGGGTCACTCACGTCATCGGTCATGAAACCGCCGATATCGGTCGTCCACCACGGGATACCCGCTATTCCGATATTGAGACCTCCGCAGATCTGATCTCTGAAAGCCTCAAAGGTTGAAGGCACATCACCCGACCAGACAACATTGCCGTATTTCTGCGAACCCGCCCATGCACACCTCAAAAGGTTTACAACAGGCTTGTCCGACTCTTTCTTCATCGCATCATAAAAGATGCGGCTGTACATCTGTGGATACATGTTGCTCAGCTCAAGCGCCGGGCCATCGCAGTAACGGTAGTGATCATAATCATAAACGGTCAGATCCGGCTCGGAGTTGTCAAGCCAGAACGAATCGATCCCGAGATCGTAATAATTCTTTTTACAGATGTTCCAGACATACTCGGCAGTTTCCGGATTGAAGGGGTCGATCTCGACGCAGTCGCCCTGGAAATCATACGTCTGCACCGATCCACGCTCGGTCCTCATAAGGAGTCCCGCCTCGGTCATGGGGTAGAAATTCTCACTTCTTCTGTCGACGGAGGGCCATACCGAAACGATGACCCTGATCCCCATGGAGTGAAGCTCATCGATCATGGCTTTCGGGTCGGGCCAGTACTTCGGATCGAATTTCCACTCGCCCTGAAGCGTCCAGTGGAAGAAATCGATAACGATCTGGTCGATCTTGATGCCTTCAGCCTTGTACTTTCTGGCAACCTCAAGAACTTCTTCCTGCGTACGGTATCTGAGCTTACACTGCCACAGTCCCATCAGGTCTTCGGGGAATTCACCGGCTCTGCCTGTAACAGCCGTGTAGTTTTCAAGTATCTTCTTCGGGGTGTCGGCAACTGTGATCCAGTAATCCATCTCCTTTGTGGCTGATGCGATCCACTCGGTGTAGTTCTTTCCGAAGGTAACCTTGCCGACAGCGGGATTGTTCCAAAGGAAGCCGTATCCGAGCGACGAAAGCGCGAAAGGCACCGAAGCCTGCGAGTTGCGCTGCGCAAGCTCAAGGACACAACCCTTAAGCTCCATGCAATCCTGCTGGTACTGTCCCATTCCGAAGATCTTCTCGCCGTCATTTGCTTCAAATTTAACATTAAGAGAGAACTCGCTCCCGCCGATAATACCCTTCCACTCGCGGTTCACGATCTTGAGGCACCTGCTCTCTTTCGAGATCGTACCGCCGTAGAAGCGGAAGTACTCCCTCAGGATCAGCCTGTCATCCCTGTAGAAGGTGATGATGCCCGCGAAGTTGACAACAGCCTTAAGTCTGCCGTTTGTGATCGTGGCTAAGGGCTGCTTCGCGGTGGAACCGTCAATGTTCCTAAGTTCTTCTTCCGAGAATGCGATCACAGGGTCTGACTTGCCGGGATCTTCGGTCAGTGCCCAATCCTTACCCGTGAAATCACGCTGCATGGTGGCTCTGACACGCAGGGAGTCCTTGCCCCATGCCCTGATCTCGAGCATTTCACCGCCGCGGTAACATAAAAGTGCTCCGTTCTTTTCTTCGAATCTCATGCCTTCAAATCTCCTGCTTTGCTTTCTCTAATGCTGCGATTACCAGTCACACCACTCGTCCAACAAGCCTCTTTACGATAGCTGTGCTGATAGTACCCGTTCCGCCGATAAATAAAGCTTTCATCCCGTACCTCCTCTTTTAATCTCATAGTCTGATTATGTAAGAAGTGTGGGGTTTTGTCTATAATCTTTCATGTCATGGCAATATCATTTTTTGTTCAACAAATAGCCCGCACATTCGGTGCGGGCTATCCAATAACACTTTTTTGATTGATCCTCGGTATAAAGATTGTAACAACGACATAAACATGAAAAGCCAGTATCTCAGTACCAATCAACAATTACGGTATGGTATAGGTCTTAGAGCATTTCTCATCCCACTTAAATCCCCACTTGACACCATTCACGGTTGTTTCAACCTTATCGATATCATAAGTGTAGGTCTTGCCGGCTTTGAATGCACTAAGGTCAGCTTCAAAGTAAATAGGGTCCTTGCTTAAGCTGAATGACGAAAGAGTGAACTTAGGGTTGCTCTTACCGTCGGGCTTAACCTTGAGGTTGCTTAGGGTCTTACTAACACCACTTAACTTCTTGTACTTACTTACCGTGTAGTCATTACCATTGTAATGAACACCGGTTATGTAAGCAACACCGGGATCGTTGCCTGCGCCGGGTTCCCAGTGAGCATAGAAGTAATTGGAGAACGGTTCAACAGGCTCGGTGTCAGCAGGATCAGGACCTGAATCCGGAAGCCATGTATGTATATACACTCCTTCCTCCAACGAAAGATCCCAGTTTGCCGGATAAGGTTCATCCTGCACATCATATGCACATCCGAGGTCTTTCGGATTATCAATGACCCTGGTGGTTACAGTAATCCTATCAATTCTGGAAAACTTATCCCACCTGCTTATCTCTACAGGTCCTTTGTTTGAATTACTATCAGTATAATAATAATGACCTTCACTGTCCTTTGAAACTTTAAACTGTGTAAGGTCATTCTTATTCATGTCTAATGGTGTCCAATCACAATCTATGGAATTGGTTCCCTTGGCTCCTGTATTCCACACGCCCTCAGCTTTTACGACTGACATCAACGTTATGTGGACAGGCTTATCACCTAAGAACTTAGTAGTTATTATCGGATTTGAACTATTATCAAAACCACCATATATTTCATATGTAGGATCCTTGATAACTACATTATTTTTGTATGTATGGGTAATTGTCTTTTTATCCTCACTCAGTTCAACCTCACAATCAGTAGGAGCATTTTTCATATCAGTTCTTATATCGTAGTGAACTTTCTTAGGATTTGTAATGGTAGTTACCATTCTCGCTGTAACAATCTTATCCCATTTTGCAGGAAGATCTACACTAAACCCGTTTGCTTCCAACCATACTTTTCCACTACTTTCAGGCGCGTCAAATACTAATGTTTGCCTGTCTCTGTTTGACTCCCACAGTACTTCAAACCCACCTTCTTTTTCAGTGGTTTCATATCGAAGCTTACCAGCCTCATCATAGTACTCCCAGTTAAATGTAGTCTTAAATTTAATTGGTTCCTCATGTTCGTAAGTACTAGAAAGTGTTACTTTAAACTTGCCTTTATCTGTAAACCCGCCAATTACTTCATAGTCCTCAACATATGGCATTTTGTATTGACCGGCTAAGTAACAGAAAGGATTATCAAAACCTACATCCAATGCCTGATCAGGATGCGACCCAAATGTTATATCATTAGCGGCCTCAACCTGAATTCCCGAAAATAAACCAACTATAAAAGTTAGTATGATAAAAACACTCGCAAACGTTCTCTTGAGTTTTCCCATAAAGTACCTCCTACTTTAAGAATGACAAATCAAAATAGTAACCATTAGCTGCGCATTTCTCAGAAGTAAAATAAGTCGCATGAATGCTAATTTCTAAACCATTAATGCACTCACGGTTACTTGCTCCTTTTTTCCTTTTCATCATTGCTTTCAGAATAATGGTTTCTAAGTTTTGTTTGTTCTGTTATGTCAATAACAGAACAACGCCTGTATGCGTAGTATACAGGCGTTGCGCTTAAAAATTTTTATCTAATTATTTTAGGTGACAGCGAATGGATACGTCATTGCCAACAATTTTCAGCAGTTGTTGTAGCATCACCACTAAATGCACCACCATTAAACTGTACAGTTAATGCTTTAGCACTTTATGTCCATTGAAAACCCACCCTCTTTTCTATCTGAAATGGATTTACAAGTAAATCTACCTTTATTACCCATTCACCTTCCACTGACCTCCGAAGTCAGCACCAAGACGTTCTATTTCACCATTAGCTTTCATCTTCTTAATGTGATACTGTACGCCACTTTCCGATAATCCTACGCGATTAGCTATTGCCGCTGCTGAAGCCATCGGATCTTCCCTCATAGTATTCTTTATGAGTTCTCGTTTACTCATAGTAGTCTCTTGGTAGTCTCTTGGTAGTACTGCCAAGAGAAGTCGCATTTTTATTCTTAACATAGAGTTCCTGTCTGTTCAGGATTTTATGTTATGTATATGATGTGATGATATTAGCGAATCTGGGTAGCGCGAGTGAAACATATCCGTGTTTCGAAGATTCAATAATCCCTCTTTTGATAAGTCTGTCACGGTATTTCGAAAACGATGTTGAATTCATCCCGACTTTTTCACAAACTGATTGAACTTTCGCTGTGTTTTCGCCGATTGCCAGCGCTATTTTTTTGTCCTGTTCGGACATAGACTCCCAAATCTTTTTATATACGAAATCATCCAGCATATCGTCAAAATCCGACAATATCCTTTCAAATGGTAATTCATCTCTGTATTCATAATATAGAAGTCCCAGCGCTTGAAAAGCGAATGCATATCCCTTGGTTATGATTGCGAGCCTCCGGGCTGTTTCATCATCGGTATCAAAGATTCGCTTGTACTGCTTTGTTATTTGATTTATGCTTAGCGGTTCAAGTACGATCTTGGGCGTTCTGAGCAAAAACGTAAGAGCCGGATCATTTTGAATTGCATATATATTTTCATACAATCCCGTCATAAGCAGATATACCGGGTAGTTTTTTCTTATGAGGATCTGAAACTCACTTGCGAAAGAGCGCATGTACTTGTTATGTTGAACCTCATCAATGGTGATAAGCAACTTCTTTTTCTTATCTGCAAGATGTCGGAGCATCTCCTCAATTATGCCAATTTCGTTTGGTGCTTCACCTCCATTGATCCCGACACCAAAACCTCCGACAGAGACGCTAAAGCCCGATTTAATAGCGGACGTAGGTCTTTTAAACTCGTTTGAAAGCCTCATAGCAAGATCCTCAATCAGGTTTTCGGTGGAATTAAGATCCACAGTAACCCAATTCTTCTTTGCTGCCAGCTCCTTTTGTGCAGCAGTCATAAGGACAGTCTTTCCGCTTCCGCGAACTCCTTCTATCATTATTGCCTGGCTGACAGGGTTTTCGGCCTCGAAGGTGCTGACAATCGCATCAAGACTCTCGTAACGATTTATGTATTCGTTTGGCTTCCTACCGAAAGTAAGAGTAAAGGGGTTGTCTTTTTTCACTTGCATGTCCTCTCTTTAAATGCGGGTCCTACCCGCGTCTTTTTTCTCGCCACTGTTTCATATCGCTATGATAACATATTCTTTCATAATTATCAATTTCTTTCATATTTCACCATAATTATCATATTCTTTCATATTTTACCATATTTTATCATAATTGTCATATTCTTTCATGTTTCATCATATTTCATCATAATTGCCATATTCTTTCATAAATCACAATCAGCTCATAGTTAGTGCGCAACTTAAGACGCAGGGCGGTCAGCCCTGCGTCAGGATCAATATATTAACCTTTTCACACACTTGCAACGGCATCCTTCATGGACTTTACGTACTCTCCTACGTAGGGAGCAGCGTCTCTGCCGTACTGCTCGATGATCTTGATGATAGCCGAGCCGACGATAGCGCCGTCCGAAACTTTGGCTGCGTTTGCCGCCTGCTTGGGCTTTGAGATACCGAATCCGATTGCGCAGGGAACCTTGGTATTCTCACGAACTACCTTTACGATCGAATCGAGGTCGGTCTTGATCTCGCTTCTCATGCCGGTAACACCGAGACTGGATACGATATAAATGAAGCCTTCTGCCTCTTTGGCGATCATAGCGATACGTCCCGCCGATGTGGGCGCGATAAGTGAGATAAGGCTCACATCGTACTTCTTACATATTGGAGCAAATTCGTCTTTCTCTTCGTAAGGAAGATCGGGAAGGATGATGCCGTCGATCCCGACTTCACTGCACAGGCCGATGAACTTCTCGGCACCGTACGAGAACACAACATTTGCGTATGTCATGAACACCATGGGAATGGTGACGTCTTTCCTGAGGTCCTTAACCAGATCAAAGATCATGTCGGTCTTAACACCGCCTGAAAGAGCTCTTAAGTTCGCTCCCTGGATCACGGGACCCTCAGCGGTCGGATCCGAAAAAGGGATCCCAAGCTCGATAAGGTCGGCGCCGTTCTTTGCGGCCTCTCTCACCACCTTAGCGGTCGTCTCAAGGTCTGGATCACCGCATGTGATAAATGCGATGAAAGCCTTTTTATTTTCAAATGCTGATGCAATTCTGTTCATATGATCTCCTTTATTACCTCGCCGGTTTTCTCTCAGATAAAGCATTCCCAATCGGCGAAGTGACGTACGTTTTCTCGGTTTACTCCGAGATATTTTCCCCTCTTTGCATGCCGAAACGCGGCATGCGTTTCCTTGTACCGATTTTCACTCAGAGATGTTTTCTCCTCTGTATCTTGCGATAGCGGCGCAGTCCTTGTCGCCGCGGCCCGAGATTGTAATAACGATTATATTATTGCGACCGTACTCACGCGCAACCTTCCTCGCATATGCTACAGCATGCGAAGACTCGATCGCTGCGATGATGCCCTCGGTCTTTGCGAGATACTCAAAAGCCTCAACCGCTTCGTCATCAGTAACCGGAACGTATTCCGCTCTTCCGATGTCATGAAGATATGCATGCTCGGGTCCTACACCGGGGTAATCAAGTCCGGCCGAGATCGAGTATACGGGAGCGATCTGTCCGTCGCTGTCCTGGCAGAAGTAGGACTTCATGCCATGGAAGATGCCGAGCTTTCCTGTTGCTATGGTAGCCGCTGTCTCGAAAGTATCGACTCCGCGTCCCGCAGCCTCGCATCCGATGAGTCTGACATTCTTGTCCTCAATAAAATGATAGAAGCTTCCGATAGCATTCGATCCGCCGCCGACACATGCTATAACAGCATCGGGAAGCCTGCCTTCCTTCTCGAGAAGCTGCATCTTGATCTCTTTGCTGATGACAGCCTGAAAATCACGAACGATCGTCGGGAAAGGATGAGGTCCCATGACAGAACCGAGGCAGTAATGCGTGTCATCGATCCTCGAAGTCCACTCTCTCATGGCTTCTGAAACGGCATCCTTAAGGGTTGCGGTACCTGTCTTAACAGGTACAACAGTTGCTCCGAGGAGCTTCATGCGGTACACATTGAGTGCCTGACGCTTGGTGTCCTCTTCGCCCATGAAGACGACGCACTCCATGCCCATAAGCGCTGCAGCCGTAGCTGTGGCAACACCGTGCTGACCCGCACCCGTTTCCGCGATGAGACGGGTTTTTCCCATCTTCTTTGCAAGAAGAGCCTGCCCGAGCACGTTGTTGATCTTGTGCGCACCGGTGTGATTGAGATCCTCACGCTTCAAGTAAATCTTCGCTCCTCCGAGGTCACGCGTCATCTTTTCTGCGTAATAGAGTCTTGAAGGGCGACCGGCATAATCGTTAAACAGAGCCGTAAGCTCTTTGTTGAAATCCGGATCATTCTTGTACTTGTTGTATGCTTCTTCAAGCTCAATGACGGCATTCATGAGTGTTTCGGGGATGTACTGTCCGCCGTGAATACCGAATCTTCCACTCTGATTTGTCATGGTTTTCTCACTTTCATTTTGGTTTGTTCATTTATTGTTTTTCCCTGTCTGTCAGGCTTAGTTTTTCTGTTTTTTATTTCACCTTAGCTGTGTATACCCGTTTATATCTATATGTCCGTATTTTTTATCTTTACGGATTTATCTGTCATTACCTGCGTCCGATTCTCTCCATAAACCGGGTCATCTTCTCTTTGTCATTGAAACCGTCTGTCTCAATTCCCGAACTGACATCGAGCGCATATGGTCTCAGTCTTTCGATCGCCTCCGGCGCATTGTCCGCGTTCAGTCCTCCTGCAAGGAAGTAAGGGCGTTTTATCTCTTTAAGCAGCGACCAATCAAATCCTTTTCCGCTGCCCGCTCCCGAATCGAGAAGGATCATGTCGGCGGAACTCCTTGATGCCTTTCGTACATCATCGATCGATCCGATCTTGAAAGCCTGTATCATCGGAGCGATCCCGACAGTAAGCTCATCGAATGACCGCCCATTCTTTAAAGCCTTTTTTTTCATTTCGACGATCAGCTCTTCCAGCTCATGGATGTATTCGTCACTCTCACTCCCGTGTAATTGAGGGATATCTATGATCCCTTCCGAAACCAGTTCAGCGATCAAGCACGGGTCTTCATCGACAAAAACCCCCACCGCGGTTATACCGGGACCGAGTAATGCCTTAAGCGCGGCCGCCCGTTCCGGGGATACATACCGCCTGCTCTTCTTTGCAAAAACAAATCCTATATAGTCAGGGTGCAATTCATTGACTGCTCTGATGTCTTCTTCACGGGTCAGCCCGCAAAACTTTACTTTTACCATACGTTTCTGTTTTTTCGGTAGCCGATTCCTTCAATCACTTGTAATGCCAAACCCTTATAAGCTTTTCCCTCGCTCAAAACAAGCTCATATTCCGGACTGCCACGGCGAATAAAAATCAATTTTTATAACAAGCTCTTAAGCTCAGCAAGCTTCTCCTTCTTGTCTTCCGCCCTCATGAGCGTTTCTCCGACAAGTACAGCGTCTGCGCCCATGTCACGAAGTCCTTTGACGTCCTCTGCGGTCTTTACACCGCTCTCCGAAACAAAGATCGTGCCGTCGTGAACAAGCTCACGAAGCTTCCTGCTGTTACCCGTGTCAACCGAGAAGTCCTTGAGGTTACGGTTGTTGACGCCTATGATCCTTGCGCCTGCCCAGATTGCATCTGCAACTTCACTCTCATCATGTGTCTCGACAAGCGCCGAAAGCCCGAGTGTATCACAAATTCCGATATATTCCTTTACCACTTCCTTCGGAAGGATCGAGCAGATGAGCAGAACCGCAGAAGCTCCGAGAACCTTTGCCTCGTAGATCATGTACTCATCCACGGTGAAATCCTTGCGGATACAAGGTATATTTACAAGCTGCGAGATCTCACGGAGATGCTCACCGCTGCCCATAAACCACTTGGGCTCGGTAAGAACCGAGATACAGTCAGCACCGGCGGCTTCGTAGCTCTTTGCGATCTCCTTGTAGGGATAATCCCCCGCGATAAGACCTTTCGAGGGGGAAGCTTTCTTGCATTCACATATGAATGAAAGTCCTTCCTTCGCGAGCGCCTTTTCAAAAGCGAAATCTCCCTTCGGGAGTGCGAGCGCCTGATCCTTAATCATCCCTGTCGGGATAGCTTCCTTGGCGAATCTCACACGCGCACGCGCATTTTCGGCGATTGTGTCAAGTATCGTCATCTGTTGCTTACCTCGATCAGCCTGTTGAGAGTTTCGAGTGCCTTGCCCGAATCGATGAGCTCTGCAGCGAGCTTAACACCATCCTTAAATGTGGGAGCCTTGCCTGCGATGTAGAGCGATGCGCCCGCGTTAAGAAGAACCGCATGTCTTCTGTGTCCGTCAACGCCCTTGAGGATCGTGAGGGTGATGGCTGCGTTTTCAGCGGGAGTACCGCCCTTAAGGTCTTCCTTGTGGCAACGATTGAAGCCGAAGTCCTCGGGCTTGATCGTGTAGGGCTTGAGCCATCCGTCCTTGATCTCACAGATATGTGTGGGTGACGAGAGCGAGATCTCATCGAGCTTATCCGTTCCGTATACGACCATTCCGCGCTTTACGCCGAGGCTCATGAGAACCTGCGCAAGGGGATTTACAAGATAATCGTCATAAACGCCGAGAAGCTGCATCGAAGGGCTTCCGGGATTGGTAAGGGGTCCGAGGATGTTGAACACGGTTCTTACACCGAGTTCCTTGCGGATTGCGCCCACATACTTCATCGATGTGTGATATTTCTGTGCGAAGAAGAAGCACATGCCCACTTCGTTGAGAAGCTCGATACACTTCTCGGGGCTCTGGTCAATGTTGACGCCGAGTGCTTCAAGGCAGTCAGCTGTACCGCACTTACTGGAAGCTGCGCGATTACCGTGCTTTGCAACCTTAACTCCGCCTGCTGCGGCAACGATTGCGGATGTAGTCGAGATGTTGAAGCTCTGTGCGTTGTCTCCGCCCGTTCCGACAATCTCGAAAATGTCCATGCCGGTCTCAACCTTTACGGCGTGATCTCTCATGGCTGCCGCACAGCCCGCGATCTCATCCGTAGTCTCGGCCTTTGCGCTCTTTGTGGAAAGTGCGGCAAGGAATGCAGCGTTCTGTGTGGGTGTTGTTTCTCCGCTCATGATCTCGTTCATTACATCATAAGCTTCCTGATAGGTAAGGTCCTCTTTGTTAACGATCTTTACGATTGCTTCTTTTATCATGGTGTGTGCTCCTTTCGGTCATGATATATCCTAATTGTTTATGTTCCCGGTTTTTGTAAAACCGGTTATTCGCATGATCTCAATTTACTGAATCCGGTGTCGGTATTTTTTTGTCTGTTATTCCGGACCTCTTTGTTTCTTCATCATATTTCGTTTATAAAATTATACAGCATCTGTCTGCCGTCCGGTGTAAGGATCGATTCCGGATGGAACTGAACTCCGTAGATCGGGCAGTCCCTGTGCTTAACGCCCATGATCTCGCCTTCCGTTGTAAGTGCCGTGACTACAAGCTCCTCGGGGATCGTATCCGGATCTGCCGCAAGGGAATGATACCTTGCTACGGGCGCCTCAGCGGGGCAATCCTTAAAGAGCTTGCATCCGTTCGCGAATCTCACTACCGACTGCTTGCCGTGCATAAGACGTTTCGCGTATGTCACCGTGGCGCCGTATGCGGCACATATGGCCTGATGTCCGAGACAGACTCCAAGAGTTGGGATCTTCTTCGAAACTGTCTTTGCGACCTCTATTATAACACCCGCATCCTCGGGTCTTCCCGGACCCGGTGAAAGAATGATGCGGTCGGGTGCAAGCTTTTCGATCTCTTCAACAGTCATCTCGTCGTTTCTGATGACTTTGATGTCGGGGTTAATCTCACCGACCATCTGAAAGAGATTATATGAAAAACTGTCGTAATTATCTATAAGAAGTATCATGATCTGTCTCCTGTTCGGAACTACCGTGCACTATTTCTAGTCTAACGGCTTTCCGAATACATATTTTATTCTATAGTCTCTCCAAGCTCAAGTGCTTTGAGCGATGCTTTCGCCTTGTTTAAGCACTCCTGATATTCCTTCTCGGGATCGGAATCCGCTACGATACCGGCTCCGCTTCTGACGAACACCTTGCCGTTCTTCTTGTATGCGATCCTGATCGCAATACAGGTGTCCATATTTCCCGAGAAATCTATATATCCGATCGCTCCGCCGTAGATGCCGCGCTTGTTGTTCTCAAGCTCATCGATGATCTGGCATGCACGGATCTTCGGGGCACCCGAAAGAGTTCCTGCGGGAAGAACAGCTTCAATTGCATCAAGAGCATCCTTGTCTTCCCTTATCTGACCTCTCACGGTCGAACCGATGTGCATTACATGAGAGAATCTCAGGATTTCGCGAAGCTTTTCAACTTCGACTGTTCCGAAACGGCTTACCCTGCCGAGATCGTTTCTTCCGAGATCAACAAGCATGTTGTGCTCGGCAAGCTCTTTTTCATCGGCAAGAAGTTCTTTTTCAAGTTCAGCGTCCTCCTGCGGTGTCTTTCCGCGGGGACGTGTTCCTGCGAGAGGGAAGGTGTGGAGCACTCCGTCCTCGAGCTTTACGAGGGTTTCCGGTGAGGCACCGGCAATCTCCACATCCGTTCCCGAAAAGTAAAACATGTAAGGAGAAGGGTTTATGGTTCGCAGGACTCTATAGGTATTAAGTAAACTTCCTTCGAAAGGTGCGGACAGGCGATTTGAAAGAACAACCTGGAAAATATCGCCTTCGCGTATATAATTCTTGGCCTTTTCGACCATATCGCAGTACTCTTCT
>JAEEGI010022612.1_pt1 | contig 12403 bp, 10 predicted proteins | sample 8958751 | NCBI WGS metagenome assembly JAEEGI01 (sample SAMN16246545, study PRJNA631951) | gut metagenome | biome: gut microbiome; feature: rumen; material: KS-attached | host: Bos | place: Iran: Karaj | collected 2018-10 | reverse complement strand
GCCGTACCAAGGACCTCATTATCCTTGAGGACGGGGTGCGTGCATCGAGCGATGAGGTAATCATCATGACCGACGACGGCAGCTACGGCAACCAGGGTGTTGTTACCGTGGGAATGGAGGAAGTGCTCAAGCGTGAGCATGTGGACTACTGCGTGACCATCGGTCCCGCCATCATGATGAAGTTCTGTGCCCTGTTGACCAAGAAGTATGAGGTGCCTACCGAGGCTTCGCTCAATGCCATCATGGTTGACGGTACCGGCATGTGCGGCGCTTGCCGCGTGACCGTGGGCGGCAAGACGCGCTTTGTGTGCGTCGAGGGCCCCGAGTTCAATGCCCATGAGATTGATTTTGACGAGTTGATGATGCGCCTCAAGGGAGCTCAGTAATTAGTTAGAAATTAGGAGTCAGGAATTAGGAATTGGCATCCGCCTTCCTGCGACTGGCAACTAGAAATAAAGAAAGAAAAAATAATGGAACAGAACAATATGGATTCGCGTAACGAACAATGGCGCATTGACTTGCGTAATTCTAAGACTCCCAAGGAGCGCACCGCTATCCCCCGCGTGGAGATGCCCCAGCTTGATCCCAAGTACCGCATCACCTGCAACGAAGAAGTTAATCAGGGCATCACTGCCGAGCAGGCTGTGGTAGAGGCCAGCCGCTGTCTGGATTGTGCCAATCCCCAGTGTGTGACCGGTTGCCCCGTGAACATCAATATCCCCAAGTTCATCAAGAACATCGAGCGTGGTGAGTTTGGCCAGGCCGCTGCAACGCTCAAGGAGACCAGCTCGCTGCCCGCCGTGTGTGGCCGCGTCTGCCCGCAGGAGAAGCAGTGCGAGTCGCGCTGCATCCACACCAAGATGAACCACCCCGCCGTGGCTATCGGCTACCTGGAGCGCTTCGCCGCCGACTGGCAGCGTGACAACCTGCCCCAGGAGGTGCCCGCCATGGCTCCCGCCAACGGCATCAAGGTCGCTGTTATCGGTAGCGGTCCCTCGGGACTGTCGTTTGCCGGCGACATGGCCAAGAAGGGCTTCAGCGTGACCGTCTTCGAGGCATTGCACGAGATTGGTGGCGTATTGAAGTATGGTATTCCCGAGTTCCGTCTGCCCAACCACATCGTGGACTATGAGATCGAGGGTCTGAGGAAGATGGGCGTTGAGTTCGTCAAGGACTGCCTCGTGGGCAAGACCATCAGCTATGAGGACCTGCACGAGATGGGCTTCAAGGGCGTATTCGTCGGCAGTGGTGCCGGCTTCCCCCGCTTCATGAACATCCCCGGCGAGAACCTCAACGGCATCATGTCGAGCAACGAGTACCTGACCCGCATCAACCTGATGGAAGCCGGCCGCGGTGGTGATACTCCCGTGCTGCGTGGCAAGACCATCGCCGTGATTGGTGGCGGTAACACCGCTATGGACTCGACCCGTACCGCCCTGCGCATGGGTACCGAGCGCGTCATCCTCATCTATCGCCGCAGCGAGGAGGAGATGCCCGCCCGTCGTGAGGAGGTTGGCCATGCCAAGGAAGAAGGCGTTGAATTCAAGACCCTGCACAATCCCATCGAGTACATCGGTGACGACAAGGGCCGCGTAGTGGCTATGCGTGTTCAGCGCATGGAACTGGGCGAACCCGATGCTTCGGGCCGTCGCAGCCCTGTGCCCGTCGAGGGTGCCATCGAGGAAATCCCCGTTGACCTGGTTATCGTGGCTGTTGGCGTATCGCCCAACCAGCTCGTGCCCCGCTCGATTCCCGGTCTGGACATCAGCAAGCGCAACACCATCGTTGTTAACGAGGAGACCATGCAGTCGTCGGTTGGCGACCTCTATGCCGGTGGCGACATCGTGCGTGGCGGTGCCACCGTTATCCTGGCCATGGGCGACGGCCGTCGTGCCGCCCTCAACATGGCTAACGCTCTGCTTGGTTGATTCAGTTAAGACAAAAGAACAGAAAAGCGCCACGTTCCGCTGGGGACGTGGCGCTTGATTTTGTGGTCAAGTGTAAGACTTACTTGATGATGACCTTCTTGCCGTTGTGGATGTAGATGCCGGCGGGCATGTTGCTGCCGTCGAACTTTTGACCCATCAGGTTGTAGTAAACGTTATCCTGAGCCTTAGCGGTTTCGATCTCCTCTACGCTGGAGGGAGTGTCCTCGTAGAAGTAGTTGATGCGGGTAACGGGCAGTTCAACATTGGTGCCGCAGCCATAGATGGCAGAGGCATCGGGGAAGTTCTCATAGTCCAGGAAGCTGGTCCAGTTGTCGGTGTACACCATAGCCTGGCCGCGCACGCCCGAGGTATAGAAGGGAGCATAGTCGCTGCCCCAGGTGCAGTTGTCATCATCCTGAGCATCATAGACAACGGTGACAATCAGGCCCTTACCCTTGCCAAGAGCGAAGGGCTTCTCGGTCAAATCCAGCACGATTTCATGATCCTCATAGAGGAAGTCATACATTTCAAAGATCTGCTCCTCTTCGAGCACGAGATTGTCAAAGGGGAAGAACTGTTTAACACCTTCCACTACCTCAAATGCGGTAGCATCGGTCTCCTGCAGGTAGAGCTTTACGTCGCGCACGATGTCCTCGTAGGAGTCATTGTTCATGAACTTGAACGACAGCTTGGTGATCTTCACGTCCTTGTCGGCGTTGTCCAACTCGGCGGGAGTGTAGATCATCTGGGCACCGGTGTGGGCCAGGTAGAAGTTGGTGGGAGCCATGTCAAAGTAGGAGCCGTTGTAGAACTCGGTGGGATTCTCATAATCGCCCACTTCCACTACACAACTGTGAATGTCGCCGGCTTGAGCGCTAAAAGTCATTGCAGCGATAGCTGCCAGAATCATGTAAAGTTTCTTCATGTTCAATAAAGCATTAATAGTTAATAAAACGGTTATAGTAAATACACTAGCTTGCTGCACAAGCAATAAATAGTCTGTAAATCTTGGCTTTCTTGAATGATATCGCAAAATTAGGCAATTTTTATGAATGTCAAGAAGGAAATAGAACTTTTTTGACATGTAATTATCAAAAATGCTATTTTCAGCCCTCTTGACGCCTTTACTGGGTCCGTGTGATTGCTTTTTGGCTACCCAATTACGGATTTTTGACCGAAAGGTGGGATTATATCCCTCTTTTTTTGTAGGTTTGCAGACAAAATGAATGAGAAATATGAAGAGTCATGCTAACCCACATCCTTTAGTTTCTATCATACCGGTAGTTGTGCTCATTGCTCTGCTCGCCGTGGTCATTGCCTTGTTTGGCAGCGACTCGTTGAGTGGAGGCAGCCAAATCGCCCTGATTCTGGCTATGGCAGTCTGCGTGTTGATATCCACCACATTCTACCACGTGCCATGGCGGGCCTTTGAGGAACAGCTCAACATGACTATGGGTGGCATCTTCATCACCTTGCTCATTCTGCTTTCGGTGGGTATGCTTGCTGGCTCATGGATGATTAGTGGCGTAGTGCCCACATTAATCTATTATGGTGTGCAAATCTTGTCACCAAAGTTTTTCCTGTTCAGTGCCTGCATCATCTGCGCATTGATTTCGCTGCTCTCGGGCAGTTCCTGGACGACGATTGCCACCATTGGAGTGGCGCTGTTGGGCATTGGGCAGGCCTTAGGGATAAGCGAGGCATGGACAGCGGGTGCCATCATTTCGGGTGCCTACTTCGGTGACAAGATGTCCCCGTTGAGCGACACGACAATCTTGGCCTCATCCTCGGCAAGGGTTGATATCTTCAAGCACATCCGTTACATGATGTACACCACCGTGCCCACCATCACCATTACGTTGATTATCTTTTTCATCGCCGGATTGGGCCTGAACAGCAGCGGTACCCTTCACATCGAGGAGTACACCGATGGGCTTGCCTCCACGTTCAATATTTCGGTCTGGACATTGCTGGTGCCCGTGGTGACCGGTGTGCTCATCGCCAAGCAGGTCCCTTCGTGTATAGTGCTGTTCATCTCCTCAATCCTGGCTGGCATAATGGCCCTCATTCTTCAACCTCACATCCTGTGTCAGGTTGCCGATGACGCGTCATTGAGTCATGCTGCAGCGCTGGCCAAAGGCTTGGCCATCACCTTCTACGGCTCTACTGCCGTCGAAACAGGGTCAGCTGCACTAAACGACCTGGTCTCGACAGGTGGTATGGCAGGCATGTTGAATACCATTTGGCTGATTATCTGCGCCATGTGTTTTGGCTCGGCCATGGTGGCCAGCGGCATGATTTCGAGTATCACGCGTGTTATCATCCGTTGGGTGCGCTCACGTTTCACACTGGTGTCATCGACCGTCTGCTCCGGCATTTTCCTGAATATTACCACCGGTGATCAGTTCATCAGCATTGTACTTACTGCCGATATGTTCCGTGATGTGTATCAACAAGAGGGCAATGAAGCGCGGCTATTGAGCCGAACTACCGAGGACGCTGCCACGGTAACGTCGGTTCTTGTGCCCTGGAACACGTGCGGTATGACCCAGGCGACAGTGCTTGGAGTGCCCACACTCACCTATCTGCCTTATTGCTTCTTCAACTACCTGAGCCCGCTGATGTCGATGTTCATTGCCGCCATCGGCTGGAAAATCAAGCGTATTGCTACCCAGCCGACAGCGCCAGAAGCTGTTGGTTCAGAAAACTGATGTGTTTCCTATCCGTTATTTTCCCAGTGTCTTGACGGGGAAATTGAAATAGGTGTCGGGGAAAGGCTCGTTCTTGAGGGTGAAATGCCACCACTCGTTGTCCAGAGGCTTGAAACCGTGACGCAGCATGGCTGTGCGCAGCACCATACGGTTGTAGAACTGCTCGGATGTCAAACCGCCCTCAACAGGCTGGAATTCCAAGGTCTCGGGATTGCCGCCGCCAAAATCGGGATGGCTCTCGGGCCCGAACCAGTCAAATGTGCCGCCCATATCCAGCTCCTTGCCGGCCTTCATGTCAAACAAGGTCAAATCGACTGTTGAACCGCGCGAGTGTCCGCTCTTCTCGGCAACATATTCACCGTCAAACACCTGTTTCTTGGTCAGATTGGGATAGAAATAGGCCTTGGTGATGGTGTCGGTAGGATCCTGTGCCCATCGCAAGAAATGGTCAACGCCGCGCTGCGGGCGGTAGGAGTCATAAATCTTGAGACAATAACCGTGCTGGCGCAGGTCATCACTCACTGCCCGCAGGCTGTCGGCAGCCTCGCGTGTCATGAGCGCAACCGGCTCCTCATAGCCATCGATTCTTGCTCCCACAAAATTGTAGGTGGTGTGGTAACGAATCTCCAGAATAGCGTCGGGGATGACGTCGGTGATATTAACAAACTGACTGGAATCCATCGTTTTATCATAGAGGCGGGCAGCATCTTGCGCACTCTTGCACGATGATAACAGGCCACAAAAGATCAAGGCGATAGCAAATAGCTTTTTCATAATTCTATTATTATAGTTTGTACGATATTCTACAGGAATGGATTGAAGCGTTTTTCATCGGCAACGGTGGTTGTCGGTCCATGACCCGAGGCAATGACTGTCTCATCGGGCAATGGGAAGATTTTTTCCCTGATGCTGTTGATGAGTGTAGCCATGTCGCCGCCCATCAGGTCGGTGCGGCCCACACTGCCGTTAAAAATGGTGTCGCCCGAAATGAGCAGACTGCTTTCGGGCAGGTAAAACGCCAAGCCGCCGGGGGAGTGTCCCGGCACGTGCAATACCTGGATGGTCTCGTCGCCCAGGGGTATCGTGTCGCCATCCTGGAGATGGCGGTCGATGGTCAAGACTTCGGACTCGATTTTGAGGTGGAACTGTGCCACCTGTTGCGGCAGATTCTGACCCAATTCCTTATCCAAAATGCTGCCACACACATCTGCTCCCGTTTGGTCGGCCAGCCATCGGGCGCTGGTGACGTGGTCAAGGTGCAGGTGGGTGAGCAGGATGTGCTTGACCTTTAAGTCATTGTCAGCAATGAATTTGGTCACCATGTCGCGTTCACCTTGGCGCATCATGCCGGGATCAACGACTACGGCCTCGCGCGAAGCCTCGTCCCACAGGATATACATATTCTCGCCAAACGGGTTGACGGTCATCATTGTCGCGTTCATATGCTTTTAGTTTTTAGTTGCTGGTTTTAAGTATTTAGTTGGCATCGGCGAATGGGCAGAAGCCGGGACTAAATACTTATAACGGCAAGTAGACTACTTTTTTGGTTTTGAAAAAGTCTTCTTTGAAATAGTTGGACAGTTCGTCGATGAGTACCTGGTTTTTGAACTTTGCCACCTCGCCACTCAAGTCGCCGCCCTTGAGGCAAATCAGTCCATTGGGCACGGCATTGCGGTCCTCGGCTGCAATCAGGCGCTTGACCAGCGGAACCAAGTCGCTCAGGTCCATCACTGCACGGCTCACCACAAAGTCGAACTTGCCTTTTACTTCCTTGACGTCACCGTGCTGGACGGTGACATTGGTCAGTCCGATGCGCTCGGCGATGTCCTGTGCTACCTTGAGCTTCTTCCCGATTCGGTCCACCAGGTGGAAGGTCACCTCGGGGTAGTAGATGGCCAACGGGATGCCGGGCAGTCCCCCACCCGTCCCCAGGTCCATTACGCGCGTGCCAGGTGTGAACTTGACAAACTTGATCAGACCCAGCGAGTGCAGAAGGTGGTTGACCTCGAGATTGTCGATGTCCTTGCGTGAGATGACGTTGATTTTGGCATTCCACTCGGGATAGAGTTCCTCGAGCTTTGCCATCTGCTCACGCTGCTGTTCATTGAGTTCAGGGAAGTATTTGAGGATGTGTTCCATCGTTGTCAATTCAAGCGTTCAAGGATGCTGTTATCGCACTGGAAATCGGTCAAATCACCATAGGGGATGGTGATTTTGGGCTCGCCAACGGCTTCGACAGCCAGTTCATTGGGCAGATAACTCCAGGTCACCCCGTTCTCGTCAAAGAAGAAGTTGCGCGACACAGTGATGTTTTCCACATTGAAGTATCCCAGGTCGTTCAGCTGCTCGTTGCCTGAGGCATTGTTCTGCTTGAGCAGTTGCTGCTTGAGCAGCTGGCACACGTCGGCAATGGCATCGTCGCGGAACAGTCGGTTCACGTCGATATAGGTCTGGCTTTCGACGTCAAAGCTATAGTAGCGGTGAGTCACTGCAGTCACCTTGCTGTTCTTCTTCACGACATCGACGCGCTCAAAGGTCACCACCCCGTTCTTGTTGTAGATGGGCGTCACACGCGTGCTGGTGGCGTAGTTGATGGTGGTCTGACCCTCAACGTCGGCTATCTCGTCGTCGCTCATGGGCTCGTCCATGAAGTCATATTGATGCATGCTGTTGGCCACCGTCTGGCGCAGGGCCTCCTGCAACGAGAGCGAGTCGCCCGACTCCAGCACATAGGCGGCAAACAGCCGCTGCAGGCTGTCCAGGGCGAGCCCCTCGACAGTGGCGACGGGATAATCGATGACGGCATCGGCCACGATGGTGCACAATTCGCCGTTGGAGAGTTTGAAAGTCGATTTGTCGTTCAACTGTTGCGTTTTCACGGTCACTGCAGGCTTGCCGTTATTGGCCTTGCCTTTGCCACCCTTTCCGCACGACGCAATTAACATCGTGAGAGACAGTAGCATAACTATTGAGAAAAACCTCGTTTTCATGACTGTTCGGTTTAGTTTATCGTTATAATCTCGCTAAGGTACGACAAATTTATCTAAAACCAAGTTGAAAAATGGATTTTTTTGACGAACTTTGCAAAAAATATCATGGTTTCAATATGAAGATTGGAGAATATAACGAGTTGCGCATCAACCGAATGGTTGATTTCGGCGCTTATTTGATTGACGAGGATACCCACGAGGTGCTGTTGCCCAAGCGTTACCTTACCCCCGACATGAAGGTGGGCGACACCATCCGTGTCTTTGTCTATAACGACAGCGAGAACAGGCCCGTAGCGACTACCGAGGAGCCCAAGGCCGTGGTGGGCGATTTCGCCCTCATGCGCGTGAAGGCGGTGAACAAGGTGGGCGCCTTCCTGGATTGGGGTCTGGTCGCCAAGGATCTGTTGGTGCCCTTCAGCGAGCAGCGTGTCGACATGCAGGCCGGGCGCAGCTACATCGTGCGCGTCTATCTTGACGAAGCCAGCCACCGCATTGTCGCCAGTGCCAAGCTTGCCAAATTCCTCAATCACACTGACCCCGACTACTACCACCGCGAGAAGGTGGAAGTGCTGGTGGTGCAGCGCAGCGACCTGGGCTACCGCGTTATTGTCAACAATGCCCATTGGGGACAGATTTACCAGAACGAGACCTATCAGGACGTGAACATCGGTGACCGTTTCACCGCCTTTGTCAAGCAGGTGCGTCCCGACGGTAAGGTCGATGTCACGCTTGCCAAGATCGAGAAGATGCGCGTCGATGATCTTGCTGACCGCATCCTTGACTACCTGCAGTCCCACAACGGCGAGATGGCACTTACCGACAAGAGTAATCCCGACGATATCAACAAGGCTTTCAACTGCAGCAAGAAAGACTTCAAGAAGGCCCTGGGCCTGCTTTACAAACAGCAGAAAGTGAGCTTGGGCGATACAGTGAAGCTCGTTTGATAGCATACCGAGGCAAAGCCTCGATCTACGGGACAGGCGGTCGTTTATAATGGCAGACATTAATCACTTGACGATATGGCACATAATAGAGTATTATTGGTAATAATGGCTGTGTGCACCGCTTTCATGGCGGTGGCCGATAATAACCTGGCTCCAGAGCCCTGTTATCCCATACCCACGCCACAACAGGTGGCTTGGCAGCAGTTGGAGACCTACGCATTCATTCACTTCGGGCTCAACACGTTCAACGACATGGAATGGGGCTATGGCGACACACCTGCAGCCACATTCAACCCTACCCGACTCGACTGCGAGCAGTGGGTGCAGACGCTGGTCAAGGCAGGCATGAAGGGTGTAATCCTCACCTGCAAGCACCATGATGGCTTCTGCCTGTGGCCTAGCCGTTATACCGATTACAGTGTAGCCAGTTCCCCCTACAAGGGCGACGTGGTGAGGGAATTGTCGGATGCCTGCAAGAAATACGGCATCAAATTCGGCGTGTACCTCTCGCCGTGGGACAGGCATCAGGCCAGCTACGGCACGCCCGAGTATGTCACCTATTACTACAACCAGCTGGAGGAACTGATGACGCAGTATGGCGACGTGTTTGAGGTGTGGTTTGACGGCGCCAACGGCGGTGACGGATGGTATGGTGGCGCCAGCGAGAAACGTGAGATTGACCGCAGCACCTATTACAACTATCCTAAGGCTTGGGGCATCGTTAACCGCTTGCAGCCTAATGCTGTCATCTTTTCGGACGGCGGTCCCGGCTGCCGCTGGGTGGGCAACGAGAAAGGCTATGCCAACCCGACCAACTGGTCTTTCCTGCGCATGAAGGAAGTTTATCCCGGCTACCCTGCTTATGAGGAATTGCAGTCGGGCCATGCCGATGGCGACGGCTGGTGTGCCAGCGAGTGTGACACGTCGATACGTCCAGGATGGTTCTATCATGAGAAAGAAGACACCATGGTCAAAACTGTTGACCAACTGGTGGATTTATATTATCGCAGCGTGGGCCACAACGGAACCCTCCTGCTCAATTTCCCGGTGAATCGCGAGGGATTGATTCATCCCGTTGACTCGGCAACCGCTGTGCAGTGGCATGAACGCATCAACCGCGAATTGGGCAGCAATCTGCTGCAGAAAGCCAAATTCACGGCCACCGACACACGCAACAAGCATTTCGCCCCGTCATTGATGGGTGATGCCGATTGGAGCACCTATTGGGCTCCCAAGGACGGCGTCACTGCTGCCGACATCGAGATCAAGACAAAGAAAGAGGTCACGCTCAACCGCATCATGTTGCAGGAATACATCCCGTTGGGCCAACGTGTTGAGGAGTTTGTCATCGAGTACAAGACCTGCTGTGGGAAATGGGTTCCCGTGATTGCTGATGAAGAGACCACGACCATCGGCTACAAACGCATTGTCCGCTTTGCCCCAAAGACGGCCAAAGAATGGCGCGTGCGTATCATCAGGTCGCGTGCCTGCCCGTGCATCAACAATATCGAGGGGTATTATAGTGAATAGTTAATAATTGTTTTATTATGGGAACAGCAAGCGAACGCGCTATGCGCATAGCCGAGGAGATTACCCGGCGCACGATGTGTGAGCACTATAGGCTGGTATTGAACGAAGAGCGCCAGCCCACTGTAACTGACAGTAAAATCGGTGGCCTTCCCTACTGGCCTGACGGCAAAGCCTATCCGTGCGACAGCCAGGGGAAGCCGATGCTGTTTGTCATGCAAATCAACTGTGCTGAGGCGGGTTTGAATGCCCCCCTGCCCCAGCAAGGCATGTTGCAGTGGTTTATCAGCACCAATCCCGATTGCATGTATGGCTGTCAAGGCAATTATGACGAGGAAGGCAAGGGTTTCACAGTCATCCATCACGATGCCGTTGGCGAGAATGTCGCTCCCCAGGAAGTGCCCACCCATGCCAGCGTTGATAAGAGCCTCACGCCAGTCAAGCGTGAGGTGGCTATAGACGTCGAAACTGAGGACACGGCCATTGGCGTGAATGATGGCCGCTTCAATAGCCTTTTCTTTGAGATTGTCAAAGAAATCACGGGTGTGGAACATACCGACAAGATGTGGTATGAATACCTGGACAATGACGATTGCCTGTACATTGAGCAAAACCTGGGCATGAAGCGCCCCCGCCATCAGATGCTGGGTTATCCCGTCTATTCACAAGACGAAGCGCGCCGTGACATCAATCTTCACGACACGCTGTTGTTCCAATTGGATTCACAATTCTCGACCCTTGACCGCAAGGAAGTGGTCATGTGGGGCGACATGGGCAGTGGCTTTATCTTCATCAACCACGAGGACCTCGCCAACCTTGATTTCTCCCACTGCTACTACTGCTGGGACTGCGGGTAAACAATTTGCTACACTCTTGTTCACGCCGAGACGCTAAGTCTTTCAAACAACTTGAACAAATACTTGGTTAAACAACCATAACAACTCATTTATTATTGGCATCTGCACGTTTTGTCATTACGCAAATAATAAATGCATTGAAAAAGGGTGCGCCGCGAATTTTGGTTTCGCGGCGCACCTGATTCTTTAGGATGTGTGGTTACACCATTCTCAAGGATTACTCCTCGTTGTCGAGAAGGATGTGCATCACCTCGATAGCGCTCTTCATGACGTTGGTGCCAGGGCCAAAGATGGCGGCAACACCTGCCTTGTAGAGGTAGTCGTAGTCCTGCATGGGGATTACACCGCCAGCGGTGACGATGATGTCCTCACGGCCCAATTTCTTGAGCTCCTCGATAACGGCAGGCACGAGGGTCTTGTGACCAGCGGCGAGCGACGAAACGCCAAGCACGTTGACGTCGTTCTCGACGGCCTCACGGGCACTCTCTTCGGGAGTCTGGAACAAGGGACCCATGTCCACGTCAAAGCCACAGTCGGCATAGCCGGTGGCAACAACCTTGGCGCCACGGTCGTGACCGTCCTGACCCATCTTGGCAATCATGATGCGGGGCTGGCGGCCTTCCTTCTTGGCAAAGAGAGCCGTCAAGCGACGAGCCTCCTCCAGGTCGGGATCTGATTTGGTTTCTGCTGAATACACGCCTGAAATGGTTTTAACAACTGCTTTGTAACGTCCAACGATCTCCTCGCAAGCGTCTGAGATTTCACCCAGCGATGCGCGGTCCTTAGCGGCCTCGACAGCGAGCTCGAGCAGGTTGCCCTCACCGGTCTTGACACACTCGGTAATGGCGGCGAGGTCGGCCTTAACCTTAGCCTCGTCACGGTTGGCACGCAGTTTCTCGAGACCTTCAACCTGTTCCTTGCGAACCTCGGTGTTGTCAATCTCCAGAATGTCGATGGGAGCCTCTTTCTCGAGGGCATACTTGTTGATACCAACGATGGTCTGGCGGCCACTGTCAATGCGGGCCTGAGTACGTGCGGCAGCTTCCTCGATACGCATCTTGGGCACGCCAGTCTCGATAGCCTTGGCCATACCGCCGAGCTTCTCGATCTCCTCGATGTGAGCCCATGCCTTCTGCACTAGTTCGTTGGTCAGTGCCTCTACATAGTAGGAACCTGCCCAAGGATCGATGACCTTGGTGATATAGGTCTCCTGCTGGATGTAGATCTGGGTGTTACGGGCAATACGAGCCGAGAAGTCGGTAGGCAGTGCGATAGCCTCGTCGAGGGCGTTGGTGTGCAGCGACTGGGTGTGACCCTGTGCGGCAGCCATAGCCTCGATACAGGTGCGGCCCACATTGTTGAAGGGATCCTGAGCGGTCAGCGACCAGCCAGAGGTCTGGCTGTGGGTACGCAGCGACATCGACTTGGGATTCTCGGCACCAAAGC
>JAEEGI010022611.1_pt1 | contig 12404 bp, 14 predicted proteins | sample 8958751 | NCBI WGS metagenome assembly JAEEGI01 (sample SAMN16246545, study PRJNA631951) | gut metagenome | biome: gut microbiome; feature: rumen; material: KS-attached | host: Bos | place: Iran: Karaj | collected 2018-10 | reverse complement strand
GAAAGATTCGTTGAGCCATTTCCCAAGATCTATTTTGGGGAAGGTGTTCAAGAGCATCAATGCGGTGAGGTTGGGAAAGCCCAACAGCACCTACCAGTTCAAGAACGCAAAGGTTCACAACAAGGAGTTCCTGAAGCAACACGGCGGCCGCTACAACGGCTATCCCTTCCGCACCTTCGCCGGCGGCGTCTGGATGGGTGGCTATAGCGACCACTTCCCGGTGTATGTCATTCTGCTGAAGAAAGCGTAAAAGTAGTTGAAACAACATTCATCGAAGCTCGATGAAATCCTCAGAAGCAAGCCCTCCAACGATTTCTATGTCGACACCATCCGACATCCCCGTATCAATCGACACCATTTTCCAACTTTCGCCATCAGCCTTGTTAACGAAAACACAATCGTTCCTGAATACGAGGCATCTCTCTGGTATGGTCAGCACATTTTCCTTCCTCTCAAGCAAAAGAGTCGCCGTGGCATTGAAACCGGAAAAGAGCCTCACATTGTCAGGCACTTTGAAGACCGCCTCTACATCATATTTCATAATGCCTTGGTCGAGTTTCCCTTTCGTTGATATTTTTTCGACGACGGCCTTAACAGATAGAGTGTCGATTGCCAAAGGAACAATGTCAATCTCCATGCCTTGCTCCAGCAGAAGCACGTCCTCTTCCACGACTTTCCCTCTAAAGACGAAAAAATCAGGCTGGGCGATTTGTGCGACAGTAGTACCATCGCCATAGGAGCTCCGTTCAACGACCGACTGTCCCTCTTTCAACGGCAGGTCGGAGATAACGCCCTCTGAAGTGGCAACGACGACATTCAATAGGTCATTATCTCCCTCAATCAATGCAAGTTGGTTCTGCGCCGACAAATAGTTCTCGCGGCTCAACATGTAGCGTGAGTGTGCAAGCTCCAAATCGTACTTAGACACGACGTCTTTCACGAACAAGGCACTGTCGCGAAAGTAGTTGTCACGATCGTTTTCGTATTGTATCCTTGCCAACTTCAGCGACCTCCTCACATTATCGAGTTCGGAAGCGACAGCTACGACACGAATTTTGGCGACCACATCACCCTTGTGCACCTGACTGCCCACTTTCACATAATACGACTCCAAAATACCCGAAACAGACGATTTCACCTCAATCTCCTTGACGGGATAGAGATTGCCTGGAATGTGCCTAACCCGCTCAATGGTCTTATACTGAGGTTTAACGGCATTGCCGACATTAACACTATCAGTGTCTTGATCAAGGCCTGACACAAAGACCACGACCACAACGGCCAACAAAACTAGCACTAGGGCGATCCATTTTCTCGATTTCTTTTTTCCCATATCGTATCAATTTTAATCTTCTTGGTTAAGTGCCTCAATGGGCATCACTGATGCCGCCTTGCGCGCTGGCAAAATGCCTGCCATGACACCACACATTATCAGCAGAGCCAATGCCGCAAACACAATATCATTACTTATGCTTGCCTCTCCAAACACATTCTCGCTCAAATTCGGCATAAGCGACAAGACCTCGTTATACAAGCCTATCCCAAAATATCCAAAAAACATACCCAAAACACCAAAAATGGTGGTGATGAACAATGACTCCGCTGTAAGAAGCAGCAATATCGATTCTGAAGTAGCACCGATGGCCTTTCTGATGCCAAATTCCTTCGTCCTTTCTTTGGCAGCAAGAAACATAATGTTGGCGACACCTATCACCCCACAAAGCAATATACATCCACCCACAAACCAAAGGAATATCTCAAGGCCGTTAAATAGATAGTTGAACGCATCTACCTGCATTTGCACATTGTTGATATACAAAGCCTTATTATCGCCACTCGAAAAACCAATCTCTTGCGACAGGTATTCCCTGATCCGGTCTTCGCTGTCTGACATTACACCCTTATTCTCGACGATAAGGCCAAAAGTAGCATAATTCATCTCGACACCAAAAGTGTGGAAGAATGCTTGATCCGACATGTAAACTGAATTTTCTTCAATCAAGCCAAACAAAGTGCCGCTCGCTATAATGCCAACCACCTTAAAGCATACGCCTGAGATGGTAATACTTTCACCGACGGGATCAACATCCTTACCGAACAGTGTGTTTCTGACTTGTTCGCCAATGATAACATTTCGCCGTCTGTCGGTGAAATCGAGTTCGTTCAGGCCTCGACCCAAATTGGTATTCAGCCTCTTCACCTTTTTGTAATCGGGGCCCACGCCTTTGATTTCGAACTGGCCAGCATTATGACCGTAACACACCGTTCCACCACCCAAGGTCACTTCAGGTGCTATGAATTGTATTTCAGGCATCTTGGACTGGAGTATGTCAAACACTCTGGCATCGAATCTTATTGCCGTCCCAACTGACTTTCCTCCAACAGTTGCTTCGCTGACGGTTCCGCCCGTCACCCAGATACTGTTACTGGCATAATCTTCGAACATCGAAACCGTTCCATGGCGGAAGCCATTCCCAATACCGAGCAAAAGTATCAGGATGAACATTCCCCAGGTTATGCCACTCCCAGTCAGAATAGTGCGTGTCTTGTGCTGCTTAACGGAAGAAAACGTTTCTCTTATTAGTTCGAGCATAGCTTCTTGTTTTTAGTGATTACCCAAAATTCCCAACCGTTTTGCGCCTTTCTCAGCAATCCTAAAGCACAAAACACCAACAAACAGGTAGAACACACTATTGATAATAATTATCACGAGATCGCTCCAAGTGACACAAAATGCCGCCCCACGTATCACCGCCGATGAAATACGGCTTGCATAGGCAAACGGCATCAAGATGGAAAATAACACATTCTTAGAAGAAAAATAGGCAACGCCAGCAAAAAGAACGGTGCCAATTACTGTCACAGCCGTGTCAACCCTTTTAAATCTTAACACCAGAGCTCCTGCAACCAAAGACAAACCCCAAACCGCAGGAATTCCAAGCACCATGAACGGAATAGCACTCACGAAACCCATTAAGTTGATTTTAGCGAACAATGAAATGATGACCACGAACAGTGCCATCGGAATAATGCCAATGAGGAAAGACGAAATGCATCTCAACAAAAGCAACTTCAAATAGTCTGACGTATTGACATACAATTGCTCAGTCACACCCGTTATCGAATCAGAAGATACCAATTGGTTGATCGTAAAATTCGACGACATAATCAGCCACATGAAATACGGCGCAACGACTCCTAAGCTACCCTTCTCTTTTGTTATCGAATCCATCATCGGAAGATATAACAACACCACACAAATAAAAAGGGAAAAAAGAAGCGAAAGTGCTGCGTTAACCTTATAGCGCCAAAAATAAATCCAGTCTTTTACTAAAATTGTCTTAAAAAGTTCCATTTTCAATGCATCTTAATGAAATCCAAATAAAACGATTCAATGTCGTTGTTCAATCTGATCAATTCCAACAATTCTATCCCATTGTACTCAAAGAAGCGAATTGCGTCGGAAACGGCAATTAATTGTGTATCAATAAGAATATTACCATCCTTAAAACACATGCCAGGAGGATATACTTCAGGTGCCACGACAATTGCTTTGACAGAAGCCTTGTATACATTGGGGTTGTAATCGTCCGGTCTCACATCATAAACTTTGCCGTTTTGGATAAAAAACTGTTTTTGCGTCACTTCCCTTATAAAAGATAGGTCATGAGAAGTAATGAAAATTAACCGTTCCGAAACGAAATCCTTATCGTGCAAAAAAAAGTCTCTCAGTTGGTTTCGTGATTCAACATCCAAACCAAGTGTAGGCTCGTCCAAAAACAACATTGGTGTTCCAACTACAAGCGCACATACCAGTGCAACCTTCTGCTTCATTCCTCGCGATAAAGTCTCGACTAAACAGTCTTTCTTCTCAAACAAAGAAAGCCGTTGCAACAGTTCCATCGACATGCCCTTTACCTTTGAATACTTAATTCCGCGCAATCCCGCAAAATATCTAATGTTTTCCACAACGGTAAGTTTCCAAAATATGTTTCTATTGCCTTCCAAGACAGCACTATAGTCCTTATGACATAGTCTCCTTTTCTCGTCTCCATCAGCCAAGACAATACTACCCTCAAAAGTAATGAGGTTGGTACATGACTTCACGAAAGTGGTCTTTCCTGAGCCGTTTCGCCCTAACAAACCTACAATCTGATTCGTGTCAATCGTGAATGATATATCATCAAGTGCGCGAATCTGACGCCCGTCAGAGTTATATACTTTCGACAGATGTTCTACTATTAGTTTTGACATCGCTTGCATCTTTTACATTTCTGCATATTACTTTCACTTATTCGCAATACTTCTTGAATATCTCTAACTGTTTTAACTTCAACAGATATTGTGATTTAGCCTGCGAGGTGTTGCATACCGCTTTCAGATAGTTAATTCTTGTTTGATTCAGTTCGAAGACCGTGGCTTTCCCGTTTTCATACCTGACAAGCATTTTGGCATCCAGCACCTCAATGTCTTTCTGTGCCATCTGGGCGTATCTGTATAATTCGTGGGCTGCCGTTGCCTCAAGCATCAGACGTTGGACGACCGCACCCACTTCCTTACTGGTCTTTTCCAACTGAAGCTGCATTCCCTTGATTTCAATCTCCTTCTTTTTCCTGCTGTTCCTATTCGCAAGCCCATCAAACAACGGCACCGACAGATTAAAACCCAGATAAAAGCTGCCATTGTTGACAAACTGCTCACCCAACGGGCGGTTATCGAATCCTTTCACGTAATAAAGACTATTGTAATATGCAAGGACCATATCGAGTTTGGGAAGTTTTCCAATCTTCAGCCGTTTCAGTTGCTCATCATACGCCGACAGCAAGAAAGTCCCGTGCAATATGGAAGGATGGCGACTTACAAAGTCTTCGAAAACGCAACTGGGCATATCGTCGCCCATAGCATCTGCCATTTCACCGACATTCCTTTCATATCTGAAATCGACGTCATAGTCCATTCCCATAACCTGGAGCAACGATAGTTTTGACACCAACAAATCGCTTTTCGACCTTATCAGTTCGGTCATATCGTTGGAAAGTTGCGCCTGGATCTCGCACACATCGCCTACCGTCGCCTTCCCGATGGAGCGCATGGCCTCAATTCGCTGTTTCAGCAGGCTATCACGATCCACTTGATACCGGTTGACATCCACAACATCCTCACAATAAAGGAGTTGAAGATATGCGGCCGTAACGGCCAGTTCGGTTTCCATCTTGGCAAGCTGCAACTGCGCCACTGATGCCGACAAACCGTATTTAGAGGCGGCCAAGTCGCGGGCGACACCAAAAGCGGCAAGTATCGGCTGGTTCAAAGCGACTCCAATCGGTGTAGAACTATTACTAGTTGTTTGGTAAGTGTTGTCGATAGGGGAAACACTTCTGCCCACCGTCCATTGCTGCGACACGTCGGCTGTAACGGCAGGCAAAAATTGGCTTCGTACCGATGCGACGCTATTGCGTTGCAAGTCGACATCGTTTTCTCTCATCTTGACATCCACATTGTGTTCAATGGCATAAGAGACACAGTCAGACAGCGACCAGGATCTCTGCCCCGTCACGCTAGACGGGAATGTGACCATCGCCAACAATATCAAAAAACACAGTTTCACTTTCATATTATTACACCATCTTTTATTCTTATAACTCGGTCGGTATGGCTAGCCACAAAAGGATCGTGTGTAACTATGACCACGGTCTTCCCTTGACGATTGATGGATTTCAGGACTTCCAGAACTTCTTCGGATGTTGAAGAGTCGAGTTGACCAGTGGGCTCATCCGCTAGGACGAGTTCGGGATTGGTCACCAACGCCCTAGCCATGGCCACCCGCTGCCTTTGACCACCCGACATCTCATTGGGATAATGCTTAGCCCAATCCTTAAGGCCAAGGGAATCTAGATATTGCATCGCCTTCTTATTCCTTTCCCGCCAGCCCACACCTTGATAATACAAAGGCAAAGCCACATTCTCTACTGCAGTCTTGAAAGAGACAAGATTAAATGATTGAAACACGAAACCAATCTTTTCGTTTCGCAGATGGGCGGCTTCCCTGTCAGTCAAATTCTTCACGAAGATGCCATCCAGATAATAAGTTCCATCATCATAATCGTCAAGCACGCCCATAATGTTAAGCAGGGTGGATTTGCCCGACCCCGAAGCACCCATAATTGCAACGAACTCTCCACGTCCGACCTGCAAGTTCACCCCTTTGAGCACGTGAAGAGAAACCCCAGTATGGTAGGTTTTGTGTATGTTGGCAAGGTTTATCATGACAGCTTGTGTTTTGCGGTAGATTTTGGTTCACTACTCTGATACAGCCTATCAATTACATAGGTTGCGACATTGTTAGTTGCGTGAGCAACAATTGGCGGTAGCACATTGTCATAATTGAGCATAAGTAGAAGAAAAGCTGCACCCATAAAACACAACTCAATAAATCTATTATTAAAGTGTGACAGTGCAAAGATAGTAATACTAATGACAAACGCGATTTTCGTACCTAAAAAAACATTTGCGTAATGGAACAGAAACGACCTAAACAATAATTCTTCAAAAGCAGAAACAACAATAGCAAACAACAAATTCCCCAATAGCCCCCTATTATGTTTTGCCATATCAGCATCTTTTGGTTTTAACAAATGCTTTTTATTCACACGGCTTATGAGCAAGGTCAGGAGACTAGACGCCAAAAACACAACTATTCCAACGACAAATCCCCCAATCAGCCCTTCCAAAGAAAAGGAAACAGGAAAAGGACTTTTAGGCCAAAGAAACCAGACAATTGTCAATAATACAATAAGAGACAACGCATCACCTATCCTTTTGGGGTCCCTTAAGATCATACTTCTTATACAGGATCGCCAATTCATTTTCCATTTTATCATAGAATTCTTTGATGTCATAACAAGAGACCGTTTCTGATTGATTTACAATTCTACATATGTCCACTAAACTATTATTCCCCGTTGCAAGTTCCCATAACAATGCCCTATATCCATCCAAGACAATTTCTGTCCCATAAATTGAGTTATAAACATAACCATCTGCTGTTATTGGTATATCCCATAGCCGAATCGGGTAAACAGAATCATAACTCCCACTTTTAACCATATCCGACGAAACAACCAATCTATTCTTTACCATATTCGCATATCTTTTAAACGATTTCAATTTACCAAAAGTAAACCCAAACGGCGTATAATTCGTCATTGTGCCATCAATCCTTTCCCAAATTTGCTTTTTGTTCAGCGAATACATTGATTCGTTATTCCATGACGCGATATTTTTCTCAACATAACGTTTTAACCCCATTACATCTTGAACGGTCAAATCCTTCGGCTTACAAGTAATATCGTCCATGCCACTTGCAGAAGAAAGCTCAAAATCTTCAACAACAATTTCTATCCCAAACTTATTTGGATTAATTCTTATCGGTGTTCCATGATAAGGGGTAAGGTAGGAAGATGTAATGTGCAATTTACATCCCGAAGCCACAAACATCCGTTTCAAATTCTCAACTCCCATCTTAAAATCATCCACCGACTCAAATGGATTTCCTATAATAACATTACCAACAACCTCTAATTTCGGAAATTTAGAAACTTCTTCCAAAACAGAAATAATTTGCTCTACTGTTATATGCTTATTATATACATTAAGGACATTTTGGTTGCCACTTTCAATGCCAATTTGCAACCGTCTCAAGCCTGCATCATGCATTATTCTTATTAGTTCTAAATGTTTTGAAAGCACATCAACCCTCCCTTCTGCATACCAATAGAAATAGTACTTTTCCCTAATCTCATTAAAAACAGCACACAACTCCTTTACACGCTTTGGACTTGAAGTGAAGGTGTCGTCGGCAATCCCAATATAATTATCATCAAAAACCTTTATATGCCCCTCAAAAGTCTCTTTGACCTTTGCCGGTGACATATAATGCGTATTCTTATGTTCAGCAATCCCCTCGACGCAAAAACTACATTTATATGGGCAACCTAAACCTGTCAAAATGAATCCTCCTTGAGCTTTTTTCACCAATTGCAGAAACTTGGTAAAATCAGTTTCACTAACCCCTTTCGGACGAATCCAATACTTCTCATTTGTAACAATCTCATATTTAGGGACAGGTATGCTATTTATATCAAACGAAACTTCATCATCATTACGGATTACCTTCCCGTCTCCTCTCCTATAGGTGATTCCCCTAATATACTCCAATGATTCTAGTTTTCCATTAACATAGTCCAACACCGCTATCGTTTTAAATTCCCCTTCTTTCCTTATTATAATATCGCAAGGGCAATCTCTCATAACCTCAATGTCTGAGTATGAAACCTCCGGTCCGCCTAATATGATTAATGGTTTAGGAAATCGCTCTTTTATTGCCTTGCAAATCTTATAAACAAATCTAATATTATCGGCATTGGTTGTAATACCTATCAGCTTAAATTCATGGCGTTCTAGTTCCCCAAGCAGCCCATCAATGCTATAATCCGCCAAAGACCCTGCATTCAGAATTCTAAACTCATATCCGTTTTGTTCTATCATAGCGGCTATACTATACAAGTAACCAAGGTAAGAAACCTGAATGTTTAACGGCAATACACCATCAATATATAATATATCCATCTTCATAATCACAAAGTTTTAATGTAATAAAGCAAATGATTGTATTCCAATACTTTTAATACTTCTACAATATCATCTGCACTGAGTGTATCTTTCAACCGATCAATAATATCTCTTAATGTCAACCTTTGCTTTAGAATTTCAATAAGACAATCATACTTAATTGGCAATCTAAGAAAATCCGAACCATCTTTTTTCAAACATTGGTCAATATTTATCACCAACCCCTCATTTTCCACTTCCAATGCTTCTCCACAAAAAAACGGGACACATAACTCAATTTGTTTCTTGTTCAAGTTGTAACTATAATACTGAAATTGGCCACACATATTTGGCAAAGATGATTTAGATAAGGTATGAATAAAAACATCTGTATATATACTATAGTTACTCAACCTACAGACAGAATGCCTTGATTCTAGCGCTAGCAACGGCACTTTTGATTTCTGAACATTATATATATACGAATCCATTTTTTGTTTCCAAATTTGCAATTCTGTTTTTGTCAGCCTATCAATTGGTGAAACAGGAGCACTATATGGGTAAAGGCTCTCATGGCACGAACTACCAGGAGGACAATAATAGTGGAATCTGAAATCACTCAACCCATTCGACAGGCCAAGCACTTTGTCAATAAACTCTTCTTTTTCCTTCAGCGTCTCCATAGTTTCACCAGGACTACCAATTATCAAATTAATATCAATAGCCCTTATGCCTGACTTAACAGCTTGTTGGACAATCTTTATCGTATCTTCTCCGCAATTCGGAATATTCAATTCCTTTTGAAGACTATCAGACACATTTTCTGTTCCAATGACTATTTTTCTCAGTCCACCTTTATACATTGTGTTAAGTAGGTCCATGTCCTTAACAAACATTTCCGGCATAACAAAACAAGACCAAACAAAATCAAATCGTTTAAGGTACCCGCTTGTCATCTCACAAAACGACCATATAAAAGCAGCATCATTTGCAAAAGAATGGTCCTCTACATGGAAATATCTTACACCCTCTTTCAAAACAGATGCTATTTCTCCTGAAACAGACGTGATATTTCTGTACTCAAAATCTCCCGGCAATATTTTACAGAAAAAGCAACCTCTCGGACATCCCCTTCCAATCTTTATCCTGATTGACTTATCATGATATGGAACGCCCAAACTATAATCAATCGCACTATATGAGATTCGCAATTTAACCGAACATACACTGGCAACATTTTCGAAAAATTTTGTTTCTGGAAAATTCTCATCAAACTTAACAATCTCATACCCATCCTGATTAACATCGGCTAAATCATCATCAACACAAATCACTACTACTTCCGTCATTTTAGCACCAATACTAACAATTAAGCTCTTTACAGCATTCCAGTTGTACCTATTGGCTTTCACCAGAATACACTTGTCCTCCGAATATAGTATCCTTAATTGAGCAAGTGTCGAAGTGTCATAATGAAGATAATGCGCATTCAATCCATTGTCCTTAAAAACCGAGGCACACCTAAGAATTTCTGGACTTGGTTCATTTATCCTATTATACCCGACCAAACGACTATTGTCATTAATACCATCAATAAAAATATAATTCTTCATTTTTCAATCTATTGCCACATCAAACATGGTAAAAAGCCAAAGCGCAACCAACAAGCAGTTACGCTTTGACCACTCGTGCATTTACTCGGCGACTTCCTTATCCACAGCAACACTCACGACAGAGATTACCACATCAGCTACAATTCTGATAACCTTCTTTGGAATCCCAGATTCGCCCTCGGTAGCACATGAAGCATACTGCATTTGATGCTTTTCTTCAAATAAGTTATGCATAATACCATGTATTAAATAAATAGAGGTGTATTAATTCAGAAAACACAGGACACCTCATTGAACCAATGTTTGAGCCAAAAGTCTAAATAAAGAAGACTCGCAACAAAAACATTCCGACATTTCTTTTGAATGAAACATTATGAGCGGCGAATGAGCACAAATCATTGGCCAGCGTCATAAATGTTAATCAAGAAACGCTTGAAATCTTTCCATCTACGACATGAAACCTTATGAGATTTCCCATCTCTCATATAAACGAAGTGTGCTCTGTTTCCATAATTCTTAATGGATAACACATGCCTCAAACTCACTATGCAACTACGATTAATCCGATAGAAAATACAACGAGGCAACTCCGATTCATAATACGACAAAGGTTTAGTGGTATTGTATTTTGCCCCATCCAACATCACGATAGTGCTAATATAGCAATCGCATTCTACATAAAGGATATCCTCTAACTCTATCTTAAACAAATAATTTTTGTCTGCAACAAACATAAAAGGTGAGATGCCGTATTTCATATAAACGATGTGTTTTATCGGCCTTACTTTTCACCATAAAAAAGCGTGAACTATTCATTTACGGTTTGTGCTACTGTGGATCTGGACTTCCAAATGATGCTAACAAACACGAACGGTTCACGCATAAGCGTAAACAAGCGTGCCCTCGCATCATTAAATGAAATTGTCCAGATTCCAGTAGCAAGAAGGGCCTTTATAATTTCAATATATACTTTCATTGGTGTCCACTAAAAATTTGGACGATTAAAAATTGAATGTTTAACTTTAAATAACAACAGTCCACTATTATCAATTTGTTCTTTGACATCGTGGTAATCAGTTTTATCAAAGAGATCTTTGAGCGGAGTCTTGTCGGTTAGGGAGATGCTCAGTTTCTGTAGGACTTGGTAGGTTGAGCGTTCAAGCCGCATGTCGTGTTTAACGACAGCCACCAGACAGTAAGTGATGATGGCAACGTAGATTTGAGTCTTCACAGCGTTCTCCGAAGTGCCCCAGAACTTCTTGATTTTGAGATGTTGCTTCAACCACTTGAAGAACAGATCTATCTGCCAGTGGTTCTTGAATGGTGGTCGAGTCAAACGCATAGACGTTGCCTTCAAGCTTAAAGATGCCGTACACCTTTTTCTTCTTGCCTCGTCTATCATGCGGTAGGCAAAGTCCTCGAAGATTCGGCAGTCCCTGCTTTCGTCGGCCTTGGCCAGGTTGCTCCTCGTGACATGCTTTCCCTTTCCGAGATAGTAGCACTTGCTACGATGGACTTCCTACACCACAACCAAGTCCCGCAGACTTTCTCGGTTTGAAAGTTGGCCGAACATCAATGCGAGCATCTGATTCCAGCTCGTGAAGTGCTTAACGTATCTGTCGCCTCCGTACTTCCTGACAAGGTAGTTGAAATGGTTCCTGTCGAGGAACTAGGTCAATTGGGAGAAAACGTATTTGTCATTATTCATCTGCCGAGAGTTTCGGCAAAAGTAAAATTCAAATCCGTTTCACTTCAAAATCTCTGGGATTAACTGATTTTACTACTATTTCAAAGAACGATATCGATTTTTTAGTGGACAGCTATGATATACTTTTACTCTATCACATTACAATAATAATTCAATTCTTAGAATTCGCCGTAAATTGTCATCCATTTCATTCATGAAAGGCGGCTAGTATGGCTATCACATTTAAGTGAAAATTAGAGAAAATATCAATACTTTCCTAAATAATTACCTCGAAGAATGTATTTTTCCGAGAAACAGGACAACAGATGATGGAAAAGAAGAAAAATGACAATTGCCCTACCATTGGGATTGCGATGCGAGTCGGGAGGATGTGTGAAAGATTCGTTGAGCCATTTCCCAAGATCTATTTTGGTGAAGGTGTTCAAGAGCATCAATGCGGTGAGGTTGGGAAAGCCCAACAGCACCTACCAGTT
>JAEEGI010022608.1_pt1 | contig 12404 bp, 9 predicted proteins | sample 8958751 | NCBI WGS metagenome assembly JAEEGI01 (sample SAMN16246545, study PRJNA631951) | gut metagenome | biome: gut microbiome; feature: rumen; material: KS-attached | host: Bos | place: Iran: Karaj | collected 2018-10 | reverse complement strand
TAATAATAAAAAAAACAAAAAGCCTAAATTTAATTTAAAACATTATCTCAAAAAAAAAATAAAAAATAATATAAAAAAAATAACAAAAAAAAAAAATATATAACCCCCATATAAAAAATAAAAACTTATAATAAAAAAAAATGAGAACCCTGTTATTAACATTCTTCCTATTAACTTCAATATCATGTAAAGAGAAGTCAAAGACATTTTACCTAATCCGTCACGGAGAAACTAATTTTAACACTGATCCAGTACCTCGTGTACGTGGTCGTATAAGCGTTCCTTTGAACGACGCAGGAATCGCTCATGCAAAAGCAGCAGGAGATTTTCTTTCAGAGACTGACATAGGTAAAATATACTATTCAGAAATACCACGTGCACAACAAACTGCAGAATTAGTAGCAGGTCAACATAAGACAAAAGTAGAATTAATAGGTGATCCATTAGTAATAGATATATCATGGGGTGATTGGGAAGGTAAAACATATAAGGAAGCTTTTGGAAGTGATGATGGTGGTGATTACTTTAAACATCCTGAAAGATTAACTATGCCTAATGGAGAAACCTTTTATTCTGTTATGGATCGTTTAAGAAGATTCCTTGTAAGATTCTGGTTAGGTGATGAAGAAGTTTGTACTATTGTTTCACATGGAGCTATTACTAATATTTTCAGCTTAATGCTTATTCAAGCTCCACTTGAAAAATTCTGGACTATGTATATGAGTGCTTGTGGAGTTAGTAAAGTTAAAATGAAAGGTATTTCTGATTTTGTTATTGAATATTGGAATGCTGATCATTTCTTAAAAGAAGGAGAAAGGAAATATTTGAAAAAATAAATTTAAAATGTAATTTTTAAATTTATTTTTTTTTTGTTTTTTGTTTATTTAATTATTTCTAAAGGGATTTTTTAATTTTTTAATTTTTTTTTTTCTTGAGTGTTTTTTATTTATTTGGTTTTAATACTGTAATTTTTTTAAATGAAGAATTTAATTATTAACAATTTAATTTATTGAATAAAAAAAAATAAAGATAATTATTTAATAAAAGAATTAAATAAAATAATTTTATAGATTCTATCTCTTAAGTTCAAATAAATAACATAAACCCTAAAATACGTTACTTTATTTTGAAAAATATTTTTTTATTGATTTTTTAATTATTGTTTTAAGTAAAAACTTTTAATTATCATTTTAATTAACATTTATAAACTTTATTTTATTTTCACTCCCAAAAAAAATATTTAAAAGAATTTATATTTATAATATTAGTTATTTAAATATTATTCATTACCTTCTTACTTTTTATTAGAAATAATATTATATTAATTCTCTTATATTATAATGATGAAAAAAAATCTTCAAAATTTTTTAAGAAACTTGGATTATTTTTTTTTACAATACTTGAAATTTTATTATAGCATTCACTTCTTGATATTAAATATGAATTCATATAATTTAAATTCTCTATAATATAATTATAATCTTTTTGTTTCATTTTATCCTTACAAATTTGTAAAAAATCAAAATCATCTAAATTATTATCATAAACTGTGTTTAAATTTCTTTTAACAACATTAAGACCATTTTGATTAACTTTACTATCAATTTTCTCTAAAATTTTTTGATAATTAAAAGTTTTAAGTGGTTCTAAATTATATTTTGATTTTTTATTCTTTGGTAAACTAATATCAATTAATTTAAAAGGACTATTTATATTTATATTATGTAAATTTATACAACTTTTATTTCCATGTAAAATTTTTGGCTTTTCATATAATAAAGGTTTATTTTTAATTATATTATTATTATTCTTTTTCAATTCTTCTATTTCTTTTAATAAAGATAATATTTTTTCTTTATGTTTATTATTTTCTTCTGTTAATGAATTTAATTTTCTTTTCATTTGGTTTATTATTATGTTTTTTTGATTTAATTGATGCTGTAATGAACTTATTTCTTTTTGATGATATTCATTTTGCATTTTATAAGAATCTTTTATCATATTTAAAGCCTCAGAAAAATTCATTTTTTTTTCATTATTTTCCATTTTATTTAAAAATAAATTTGAAAATAAAGAGAATTTATTAATTAAAAAAAAACCAATAAAATAAATAAATGTCTTAAAAAAATAATAAAACTCACTTTAAACTTAATAAAACCCAATTCCTTCTTAAAAATATTAAAATTAATTAAAACAAATAAAAAATTAAAAATTAACAATCAAAATTAAAAAAAATAAATCTATAAAACCCATTTAAAAAAAAAAAATGTCAAAAGAATCAGAACTCGACAACTGGATAGAGCAATTAAAAAACTGTCGTCTCTTAAAAGAATCCCAAGTGAAAAATTTATGTGAGAAAGCAAAAGAAATATTAAAGAAGGAGCCAAACGTAGTTCAAGTAAGAACTCCAGTTACAATATGTGGTGACATCCACGGTCAATATTTTGATTTAATGGAATTATTTAAAATAGGAGGATTTTCTCCAGATACAAATTACTTATTTATGGGTGACTACGTAGATCGAGGTTACTATTCAATCGAATCAGTTTCTCTTCTTCTTTGTTTAAAAGTACGTTTTCCTAATAGAATAACATTAACAAGAGGAAATCACGAAAGTCGTCAAATAACACAAGTTTATGGTTTTTACGATGAATGCATGCGTAAATATGGTAATTCAAACGTATGGAAAACTTTCACTGATTTATTTGATTATTTACCAATTAGTGCAGTTGTTGATAATAGTATATTTTGTCTTCATGGTGGTTTAAGTCCATCTGTTGAAACATTAGATAATATTAATCAATTAAGTAGATTTACTGAAATTCCACAAGAAGGTCCTTTCACTGATTTACTTTGGAGTGATCCTGAAGATCGTTTTGGATGGGGAATGAGTCCTCGAGGAGCGGGATATATTTTCGGACATGATATAAGTGAACAGTTTGAACATACTAATAAATTAAATTTAATTAGTAGAGCTCATCAATTAATGATGAATGGGTATAATTATTGTCATAATAAACATGTTATTACTATTTTCTCTGCTCCTAATTATTATTATCGATGTGGTAATCAAGCTGCTATTATGGAAGTAGATGAAAATAAAAGACAAACTCTTTTACAGTTTGATCCTAGTCCTAATCAGGGAAATGAAAGTAATAAGGAAAGTGATAAGAGAACTCCTGATTATTTTCTTTAAATATTATATTTTTTTTCCTTTTGATTTTTTTTTTTGATGATATAGGTTTTGAAGTGATTTGGTTTTTGATATTAGGTTTATTTGGTTTTTTGAATATTTAAATATAAGCTTTTCTTGTTTGTTTATTTAATTTGATTTTTTATTTTTTTTCAATTTTTTTTTTTGGTTTTTTTTCAATAAATAAAAAAAATGAATTAAAAAAATATGAATTTAAATAAATATAAAAATCTAAAAAAGTTTAATTTTAAAAAATCATGATTTAACATTTTTTAAAAAATAAAAAATAAAAAAAAACAAATAAAAAATTTAAAATATAAAAAACCTCCATAAGCCTTAATATAAAAGAGATTAATTTAATGTTTAAATAAATCTCCTACAAAATTCCTTCCAGTTCTATTTTTAGAAGGAGGAATTAAAGCATAAGGATTATATTTTTCTCCCATTTCTTTAGAATTTCCAATATGATGATTTCTAATAACTTGTCTTTGATTAGCAATTTTACAAACATCAGGTAATTTATATTTACTTCTAAAACCAATAGAAGTTTGATTAAATAAATTTCTATTTAAATTCCCATTTTCAATTTTTTCAGCTTCTTCTTTACTAATTCCACTATCAATGAATTTATTCATTGAAGTAGCTAATCTATTATTATAAGAATTAAAAACAGTAGACATTGGTCTTTGAATATTATAATCAGTATTAATATTATAATTTTGAAGAGACATCATTCTTGTATTTCTTTTTAAATTATTTATATCATTTTGATATCTTTCTTTATTATTTTTTAACATTGTTGTATTATCATAACCATATGTTTCATAAAAATTTTTAGGTTTTCTATAAGGACGAAAGAAATGTCTTGTTGTTGCATTTTTAGGATTAAAAGGACGATTTCTTTCCATTACATTTTCTGAATAGATATTATTTGGTCTTAAGCTTTTATTATAATAATTCATTTGAGATTCATAATTTAAATTATTTTCATTTTGAATATTATTTCCATAATTACTTTCTCTTAAATTATTATTCTCAAAGTTATCATTTTCATTCTTTTTTGTTTCTTCAAATTTAACTGTTTTCATTGGGATTGTATTATTTGTTTCTATTTCTATTTTTTTTCCACTTTTTTCTAATTTTTCTTGATTTATTTGTCTTATTTTTTCTTCTTGTTGTTTTACTAAAGTTTCATAATCGACTCCAACAATTGATTTAAAAACAAAAGGGTCTGTTCTATCTAAATAATGAACAACATGTGATTCTGATGAGAAATATTTTTCTAATCCTGGTTCATCTAAAGGATGAATTGTATATTTTCTTGTTCTAGTATATGGTTCTTTCCAATAGGAGTAAAGATCAATATTATACATTTTTTTATATATTTTAATTATTGACTGTAGTTATTGGAAAATTATTTAATTTCATATGAAATTTAGTTTAGAATTTTTAATTTAAATTTTTTATTTTTTAAAATTAGGTCTAAATATTTAAATAATGAAAGGAGAGGAGAAAAGCTCTAAAAATCAATGAATAAAATGCGTGAAATAGTTATTGAAAAATTAATATTAAATATATCAGTTGGAATCAGGAGATAGATTAACAAAGGCAATAAAAGTATTAAAAGATTTAACAGATCAAAATCCAATTACATCAAAAGCAAGATATACAATAAAGCTTTTGGAATAAAAAGAGATGAAGAAATTGGATGTCATGTTAAGTAAGAGGAAAAAAAGCAGAAGACTTTTAAAATTATATTTAAAAGTAAAAGATAATGAATTAAAGCGTGGAGCCTTTTCTTCTTCTGGAAATTTCGGTTTTGGAATTTCAGAACATATAGATTTAGGTATTAAATATTATCCTAATACTGGAATTTATGGACTGTTTTATCTAGAAGAGGAAAAAGATTTTGTCATAGAAAACATCAAAAAAGTAGAATTGGAAATTTCCTAAAAGTGAAAAGTGGTTTGTTGAAAAATTAGGAGGAACACTTATTTAATGAATAAATAAAAAGAAAATATTATATTTAATTATATTAATTTAAATATATTTTAATCTTAAATTAAATAAATGAAACAAAAAATAATAAATTAAAAACAATAAAAAAACAATCAAATTAAAATGGAAAACGACGACACAATAGATCTTCAACGAGTATGGAAAGAATTTGGTAAGCACACCGATGCAGGAAAGCTTTTATATAACATATATGGTGTAAAATACCGTCCTGAAGATCATATAAAATATCCTAAATTAATAATGAAAACTCCAGAAATGAAAGAAAGAGAACGTTTAGAAAAGCTTCGTCAAAAAGAAGCAAATCGTAATAAAATGTTAAAAGCATCAAAGAAAATAGATTACACATCAGGACTTCGTCATTATCAGCCTCAAAGATACAATCCTTATGGAATGGTAGACTATATGCCACATAGGAAGAATGAGAATAAGATAAAGAAAGAAATGGAAATAATGAAAAAACAAATGAATACATATGTTAAAAAAAATTATGCAGGTCCTGCACAAAGTAGAGAAGAAAAAATTGCTAGTTTACAAGATAAATTCGAATTTCAAGAAAGAATGGTGATGCCTAAAGGAGCAAGATTACCTGGAATTCAATTAAGTGATGATGCTTTGAAAAAACAAAATGATGATATTCATAATCAATTTCAATATGATTTAATAAGGAAAGGAGATAAAAGAGCTGAGCTTGAGAGATTGTATAATAATATTGTTCAAGAAATTGATGAAAGATATCAACATATGGCAGAAATGAAAAAATTAGGAAAAAATGTTGATAATGTTATTATGGGAGAAATTAAGGAAAGAATTGAAGATATGAAAAATTTGGAAAAAATTATTGAAGAATATGATAAGGAACATTCACAGAAATAATATTTATTTTATATATTTGTTTTTGTTTTATATTATTTGTTTTTCAATTTTTAATTTTTAAATTTTTTTTTTTTCAAATTTTATAAGAATGATATTTCTATTGAAAGAAGTTTTAATATTAAATATTTTGTTTTTTATTAATGATTTGGATTTGAATAACTAAATAATCTAATTAATTATGATAATCTAAAACACTAATATTATAAAACTAAATTAAATATCTTTTCCAATAGCATTCAATTTCTCAATAGTTTCAGGGAAACACCATTTCTTTATTTTATTAAGAGCAAAAAATGGGAACCAACTAATAATAGAAAGAGAAGCAATTTTAAGTAAAAAACTAAGACTCGTAATTTCAGCTGTATTTAAAAGATTGGGTAAGAGATAAATAGATATTAAATAACAAAAGAAAGTTCCAATAAGTGAAAATCCCATAAATTTATGAAATTTATTAATTTCAGTATAAACATTTAAAATTTCCAGAAAAATCAAAGCAGTGAAAGTAACAGTAACAATTATAAGAAATAAATTTTCTTCAAATAAAAATAAAGCTCCAATCATAATAACAAAAGCTTGGAAAATACTTTTAAAAACCCACCAAAGGAAAATTTTCAAATTTAATTCTCTTCCCATTAACAATTTTTTATATAATCCTGGAAATTTCATAACATTCTTTTTATCAGTATCTTGATCAAGAAGTACACTAATAGAAGGGAAGCAAGTATAAATAGTAGAATAACCCATAATAAGAACTCCATTATAAAGAGCAACAGAATTAAAATAAAAAATACATGAAAAAATAAATTGTATTAAGCTAATTATTAATCCTCTATGAATGATAAAATTACTCATTTGACTAGTATTCTTATAAGCTAATCTTCCCCACCATAAAAGTAAAGTATCTAAATAATTAAATTCTAAAATTGAATAATCAGCAGCTAAAGAAGCTTGAAGACCTTCTTTACCAACAATACCAATTCCAACATCAGCTTCTTGTATCATTGCTACATCATTACCTCCATCACCAACTGCTGCTGTTCTTTTATCTGTATATTTCTTTATTGTCTTAACTATTATCCTCTTTTGTGTTGGAGAACATCGACAGCATACTACTGATGGTGCTTTCATTGCAGTTTCAAAAAATTCTTGTTCTAAGTTTTTTAAAGCTAAATCTAATGTATCTCCATCTATTATAAATATATGAGGATTCTCAGGAGATAAATTATTATATTCTGTTAATTTTTCCTTTAAAATTCTTATATCTTCATCTTTATCTTCATGTTCGAAATCATCATATTTTATTGAGTAAATTGTATGATTTTTTGCTTTTAAACCACATGATATTGCAATACATGTTGCTGTTTCTATTTTATCTCCTGTAAGCATCCATATTTTCATTCCTGCATTACGTAAATTTTCTATTGTTGTATTTACTCTATCTTGTAATAAATCTTCTACTCCTGTTACACATAAGAAATCCATATTATTTTCTAATTTACTTATTGCTTGAGATACTTTCTCTTTTCTATGTTCCATTGAAGTTAAAGCTTCATTATATTCTTGGATCCATTTATCAAATTCATTTTGAGAAACTATTCTCTCTGTTAATACTAATGTTCTTAAACCTTTTGCTGCTAAACTTTCTGCATTTTCTTTTATATATCCTTTATATTCTTCTTTTACATATTCTGTCATTACATTTTCAGCTCCTTTTAAATAAAATATTATATGACCATATTTTTTATTTTTTAATACTATTCCCATTCGCTTTGTATCAGAACTAAAAGGGAAATTTGCTAAAATTTCATATTCTTCTATAACATTCGCTTTATTTTTTATATGAATTTCTGAATCACTTCTATATATTAATCTCATTTCTAAAGTTTCAGCAAATTTAACTAAAGCAACTTCATCAGGTGATGATGCTTGATAAGTATATAAATCTGGATTATCTTTATCTTGAATAGGAGTTACATTATTACAAAGAACCATTGAAGTTATTGTATCTCTAATAACTTTTGTTCTTTGCCTTTTATTTTTTTTCCCTCTTCTTTCTTCTTTGTTTATAGGATTTGTTGATATTGTATCTATTGAGTCATTAACTGATACTACATTATTATTATTATTATTAACTGAATCCAATAAAGCAGCATCATATTTTTTACATTCATCATCTAAAATTAAATTTAATTCATTAAATGATTCTTCTGAAAATTGATCCATTTCCATTGCTATTTTTTTAAATATCATTTCATTTTTTGTTAAAGTTCCTGTTTTATCAGTAAATACATAAGTTATTCTTCCTAATTCTTCTGGTATTGTACTATTTCTTGCAATAGTATCTTTAATTGATTCATCTCTATTTATCATAAGTGAAAAATATGTTTTTGAAACATCTAAATTAACTCTTAAAGAAATGGGAATTATTCCACAAAAAAGAACAATAAATCTAAAAAAGATAAAAAATAAATTCCAACTTAAAACATTGTAAACGACAATTTTCATAATAGTAATCACAGCAGATAATGCACACATAATAAAAAATAAGTAAACATTAATTTTATTAATTTCATTATCTAAAATTCCAATTTTAATTTTAGGTTCACTAGAATTCATTCTAGCTCTTGTTTCATTTCCAGTATAACAAACTATTCCAAAAGCTTTTTTAGAAGCTAAAACAGTAGAAGACCATAAAGTATTTTCTAAACTTAAAGGTTCTTTAATAATATTATTATTATCAATTTTACATTCAAAGACTCCTTCAAAATTATATATTAATTTAGAAGGAGCTTCATATTCAATAAAAGCATCTAAATTAATAATTTCTGCAATAGTTAATTTTTGAGTAGAACCTAAAGCTTTTCTTAATTTCCAATCAGTTTCACCATCTAATTGATCAGTTCTTATAAAAGCATGATTGTCATCAGCATCATTATTAAAAGTTTTAAGTAAAATAATATCAGCAGGAACTCTTTGATTTTCATTAATAATAATAAAATCTCCTATTTTTAAATTTGCTGATGTTACTTGAATTTCTTCTGGTTCATTATTAATATTATTCTTATATATTGTGTATATTTGATTATTTGTTATTCTATCTTGATATCTTCTATTTATATCATCATATAATTCTTTAATCATTGTTACTCCAACTACTATTACTAAAGGAGAAAGATATGAAAATAAAAATCCTACTATTAAAACAGGAACAAATTGAGTTAGTGTCATTATTAAATAAAAAAAATTTCCAAATTGTTTAAATTGATTAAATATAACAACAGGAACAAATGATATTAAATTATATTTATGATTTTCTACTTTATTACTAAAATAAGTGTAATTTAATTCTGATTCTTTTAAAAAAATATGCTTTTTAGATAATTGATCTACATGATGTAAACATGGGAAAATTTTAATTATTATTTCATGAAATAATGTTGGTCTATTACTTGTTGTTTGTTGTTTCTGATTATTAAATTGAATTAATTTTTCATTTAAATTAGTTTCTTTCTCAGATAAGTCATTTTCCTTCATTTTATTATTTTTTAAATAAAATTGATATTTTCTTTAATTGTTATATTTTTTCCATTATATCAAATAATTATTTCTTATTATTTATTCAATTTCAGTTATATTTGAAATTATTTACACAATTTTTAACGCATTTTTTATTTAGATTTTTTTAAAAAGGATTTTATTATGTATATGATGAATTTAAGAAATTTTTAATTATTCCTTAAAAATATTATTGTTTTTTAATTTAACCAAAATACATTTAAAGTATATATATTTTGATTAAAACTAATAATAGTAGAACAACAATAAAAAGTTTAAATATATAGGATATAATATATTTCTTAAAAAAAATGTCTGAAAATTATGAAATTGACAAAGAAACTTTGACCAAAATTTTTATTCAAATAGAATCTTTCATAAATCAAACATCTTCTTCAAATATAACTATAAATGATGATGGAAATGGAGAAAAAATAAAACTAAAAAAAATAACTTTTAATAATAAAAATCCTTATTTATCAAAAGTAAAGAAATTAAGAAAAAGTAGTGTTTCAAGTAAAAAATAAAAAAATATCGTTTATATAAATAGTTTATCAACTATCTTTTAAAAGATAGTCATATTTTAATTTTCTAGTTGTTGGTAAAAATATTCAATATGTAAATAACAGTTATATCTCATTTTGAATGACAAAATTTAACTTAATTGTTCGAAAATTTAATATTAATCTTAAAAAAATGTAAATTAATTATTGGATATCAAAGTTTAAAGGTATAAATATATAAATTTATTTATCATATTATTTTTTTACATAAGAATTAACTATTAAACAATTTTCATATTATTAAAATTAAATAAATATCGGTTAAAATCTAATTATTTTAATATCAGAAAAATAAAAAAATATATAAAACTAATTAATTAAAAGCAATAAAAAAAAATAAAAAAAAAAATAATTTTCATTAAATAAAAAAATATGATAGAGGAGGAAAAATATGATGATGATTTTTTAGAATCATTAAAAGAAGAAAATTCAATTCAAACAGGTTCTCAAGATTCATTTGGAAAAGGAATATTAAAAGCCTATGAAGAACATAAAAAAGCAGAATCAAAAATAAATCAAAGACCAATAAGTTCATATCATAATAATAATCAAGCAAATAATTTAAATAAAGAAGATTTAATTTCTTCATCAAAACAAAAGCCACAAAGTGCTCATCCTATTTCTTCAAATAATTCTAATATTAATAAATCTAAATCTTCATCTTCAAAATCTGAAAAAGAATGTGATAAAAACTTTGAAGAAATTATAACTGATCTTAAACAATTTATTGAAAAATATCATATTAAAAAATCTGATTTTATTGATAATGAAAATCTATTTTTATCTTTTGAAGATTTTAAATCTCAACTTCATTCTATTCATTATATGATTCCTAAAGAATATGTTAGAGTTTTATTTAATAATAATAATGAAGGAGCTAAAGATGATTATATTTCAATGGCTAAATTTCTAAAATATGTATATGATGAAAGTGAAGAATCAAGTAGTATTGTTTCTCAATCAAATTTAAGTAGTATACATAGTATTCAAAGTAAAGAACAAAAAAGACCTTATTCTAATAAAAAAATTGATAAATTTGAAAAAGAAAAAAATATTTATAATGTTGCTTTTATTAATGAAGAATTTTCTAAATTTAATAAAGATATTAATGATATTATTAGAACAGATGGTAATAAAATGAATAATTATAATAATTATTCTACTTTTAGTAATAAATTATCTAATTATAATTCATTTAAACAAAGACCTGGAACTGCGAAATCTAAATTATCAAATTATTCTTCTAAAATAAATATAGAAAGTAAACCTATAACAATTTCACATAAAGATTCTAAAACTTATTCTTTAAAAGAAGAAGAAAAAATAGCTTCACATATGTTAAAAGAAGAAAGAGATAAAAAGTCAAAATATAATACAAAAGAAATAATAAAAAAAAGAAATTTAGAAAAATTAAGAGAAGATGAAAAAATAAGAAAACAATTTGAAAAAAGAAGAAATGATTTTAGAAATGAATGTTTAGAAAAATGTGCAGAAATGAATAAAATATGTGAAGTATTAGGCTTGAATAAAACATATAAATTAATCCCTCAAAAAAATTTTATATTTACTATTCTTAAAAAGAATAGTAGAAATAAAATTGAAGAAATTGAAGTTAAGAAATTTGATATTGAATATAGAAGATTAAATAAATTATATAAACAAAGAGATGTTAAAGAAAGATATAGTGTTCAAGAACAACCTCCTAAAAAAGATATGGAAACTATTGTTAAAGAAAGACAAAATGAAAAAAATGAAAAGAAAAAAGATATAAAAGAAGTTTTAATTGAAGCTGTTAGGTTAAAAACTAAATTAAAAAATCAATTAGATAATTTAAAATCTAAAGTTAAAATTGATGAAAAAGTTGTTATTGAACAATTACTAAAAGCTGGTATTGAAATGCCTAAAAAAAATAATGATAATAATGAGGATAAATTAGAAAAATGAGAAAATAATAAATAAAAAGGAATAAGATAGATAATTACTTTTTTTAAATTTTAAAAATAAAATATATTTTAATTATATGAGTGAATTTTAATATATTTAAAAGATAACTTAATAATAAAAAAATGATTTTAGATTTTAAAATAATATAATTAATCTCAATAGGATAAATTTTATATACTTTTTATGAAACTTAATGTTTTTTATAAATAATAATAGCTTTTATTGTATCAATATAATTAATTTTTAAATAAATGAAA
>JAEEGI010022607.1_pt1 | contig 12404 bp, 13 predicted proteins | sample 8958751 | NCBI WGS metagenome assembly JAEEGI01 (sample SAMN16246545, study PRJNA631951) | gut metagenome | biome: gut microbiome; feature: rumen; material: KS-attached | host: Bos | place: Iran: Karaj | collected 2018-10 | reverse complement strand
GCTTCGAGTACGACCTGCTGCGGAAGGCGGTTCCCGGTGCCACCGGATATCCGGAGTTCACGATGGACGTGGACTTCCTGGATTCCCAGTTGAAAGCGATGGAACCGTATGCCTGCGGCAAATACCCAGGCATCGAGATCAATTACCGCGCGAAGGTCGCTCCTACTTCGCCTGAATATGTCACAGAATCCCTGGAAGCCGTCATGCGTCACGGCTTCGACGGCGCCGTCCTTTCCTGGAACATCATGCAGGCGCCGGATTCACATATTTCGTGTTTAGGAAAGCGCTGACGGAGCGCTGAGTTTCCCGATGATGTCGTCCAGCATCCGGAAGAGTTCCGGCGTGGTTTCGGGCGTGACGCTTTCACAAAGGACGGAGCTGCCGACGACAAAGGGAACTTCGGCCAGCTTTTTCTGAAGCGATCTCCCTTTATCAGTCAGGGAAACAATAATCTGACGGGCATCCTTTTCGCCTTTCCTGCGGACAAGGATGCCTTCCTTTTCCATGCGCTGAAGCAGGGGAGTGACCGTGTTCGTTTCCAGATACAGCCGTTTGGCGATGTCGTTCACCGGCTGGGCGTCCTTCTCCCACAGGACCAGCAGCACCAGGTACTGCGGATAGGTCAATCCGTGCTCCGAGAGCAGCGGGTGATAGGCCTGCGAGAGAAGGCGCGAAGCGGTGTAGAGTCGGAAGCAGAGCTGGTTGTCCAGCTTGAATTCCTCGTGGATCATCTCGTGGATCATAACATTCCCTCGATGTCCTTCTCGATGTCTTCCGGGGTCGTGATGGGGGCGTAGCGCTTGATGACGGTGCCGTCGCGGTTCACGAGGAACTTGGTAAAGTTCCAAAGGATGTCGCTGTCCTTCTTCGCGGTCTTGCTGAGACCCTTGAGCATTGCGCGGGTAGCCTTGCCCTTGAGCCCGTTGTAAGCCTCGGTAGGAGCCTGGGTCTTCAGATACTCGAAGATGGGCTCGGCATTATCGCCGTTGACATCGGTCTTTGCCATCAGCGGGAAGGTAACGCCATGGTTGATGCGGCAGAATTCGGCGATCTCCTCATTGGAGCCGGGCTCCTGGCCGGCAAACTGGTCGCAAGGGAAGCCGACGATCACCAGCCCCTGGTCCTTGTACTTCTGATAGAGGGCCTCCAGACCGTCGTACTGCGGAGTGAAGCCGCACTTGGAAGCGGTGTTGACAATCATGAGGACTTTGCCTTCGAACTGCGCGAAGTCTACCTCTGCGCCCTTGTTGCTGCGGGTCTTGAAATCATAGATCTTTGCCATAGCTGTGTGTATTTATAGTTTATTTATATCGTTCGCGATACAAATATACGACTTTCCTTTTATATCGCAAGCGATATTTTAGAAAAAGTGACAAAAAAGGCAAAAACAGGGGAGTAATCAGACAGTCTTGGCCCCGTAGACGCTTTGAGAGATGTTGATAATGAAATCCCCCATCTTCTCGATACAGTTCACCACATCCATATAGAAGGAGCCCGTTTCGTAGGGATAGGAAGACTTCTCGATGTTCGTGAGGTGTTCGTTGCGGAGGGTATCCCGATACGCATTGATGGCGGATTCTGCCTCCTCCGCATTGTGGATATCGGTGATTTCAACAAGTGGCGTGGAGAGATTATGGTCCATGGCGACATAGGCATCGTCCAACAGGTCCAGCAAGTGATTCAACTGCTGCAGCATGTGGTCCGTGAAATGGCATTTGTGCTCCCAGACACGCTGAAGGATCTTGCCGATGGTCTCGCCGCTGTCGCCCAGGGACTCCATCTCGCCGATCACCCGATAAAACTCACGGATGCGCGCAAGACCGCCGATACTCATCTCATTCTTGGAGACGTCCCGAAGGTAGGTCGCGATTTCGCGCTCGACATTGTCGGTGATCTCTTCATAGTGGACCAGCTTCTTGTCTGCCTCCTCGAATTCGGCCAATGTGCCGGCATTGATGGCATTCCGGATATAGCCGAGGTCACGGCGACAGAGACGGCCGAACTCCACGACTTCCATCTTGGCGCTGTTGAGCGCCAGGTCGCCCGTGGCGATGTTGCCGATGCCGATATACTTCAGCCGGTAGACTTCCTTTTCTTCGCCCTTGTTCGGAACCATCCAGGTCACCATCTTGACCAACTGCGGAATGAACCAGACCAGGATGAGCGTCGTAATGACGTTGAAAACCGTATGAAGGACGGCGACGCTGTAAGGCAGTGATGCGACCAGCGATTCCTGTGTGGCGGCGTCAGCGCTTGCAAAGTCGACCGCAACAGGGTTGGGGAAGCCCAGCGCTTCCACGGTCAAACCTACGAGTTTGATGAACGGTTTGAAGAAGATCAGCGTCAGGATGACACCGAACAGGTTGAACAGGAAGTGAGCCCGGGCCGTCCGTTTCGCGCTTTGGTTCGCCACGGCTGCGGCAATATTGGAAGTAACCGTCGTGCCCAGGTTGCTGCCCAGGACCATGGCGGTCGCCATGGTGAAGGGGATGTACCCCTGTGCTACAAGCACCATCGTGATGGCCGTGGCGGTGGCGGAACTCTGCAGCATGAGCGTGATGGCGGCGCCTGCCACCATGAACAGGAAGATACTCCAGATACCGTATCCGGACAGCGTGGAAAGGAAGGTGCGCACACCCTCGTTGTCCAGGAGCACCGTCGATGTCTCTTTCAGGGTGGAAAGGCCCAGGAACAGGAGGGCGAAGCCCATCAGGAACTCACCGAAATTCGCATATTTCTTGATGCTCATCGCGATGAAGGCGAAGAACATCAGCGGGACGGCAATCGTGGCGATGCTCCAGCTTCCGCCGCCGAAACTCAGGGCGAAGATCCAGGCGGTCACGGTCGTACCGATGTTGGCGCCCATGATCACGGCGATGGCACTGCCCAGCGCCAGCAGACCCGCATTGACGAAACTCACGATCAGGAGGGTCGTCGCCGTCGAACTCTGCACCATGGCGGTGACCACGATGCCGGTCAGGATGCACTTGAAGGTGTTGGATGTCATTTTGGCCATGAACACCCGCAAACGGTTTCCGGCCATTTTCTGCAGACCGCCGCTCATCAGGGACATGCCGTAGAGGAACATGGCCAGGGAGCCGAGTAGGGTCAGGATCTGTAACAACATCTGGATCTGGGTTTGGTTTCAGTTTATGCGTATTCTACTCTTTCCCGGAATAGCGGATGGCCAGCATCGTCAGGTCGTCGCTCTGCTCCGCAGGACCGACGAACCCATGGACGGGAAGGGAATATGAGCAGAGCATCACCTTGGCTCCGTCCTTGTCCAGATGGGGATCGAGCCAGACGTCGGTCCCTTTCGTGAGGGTCAAGTTGAACAGGGGCGAGTCGCTGTAGTTCTGCTCCGGGACACTAAGCTGGCGGCGTTCCATGCTTCCGTCTGCCCTGCGGCAGACAGAGGGCTCGAACCAAGGGCCTTCTGTCGGAAAAAAATCGGCAGCAAAGGCGATGGCGCAGCCCCCGAGATGGACATTCAGCCCCAATTCCCGTTCCAGGGAGGCATAGACGGCATCCGGACTGGAGAGATCCCGTTCCACGCCTTCTCGTACGTTGACGGCCGACACTTCGACCGAGCGCAGGATCCCCTGCACCTTCTCATTGGTCAAATCCAGGACGTCCGCGTAATGGGCATCGGAAAGCCCGGTCATCCCCGATTCGGCCTTGAGGTAGACGATGGCGGCCACGGCCGACATCATCAGGATCCACAGCAGGAGAATCCGTCGCGTCAGCCGGCCGGCAAAGGAGTGCATGGGCTTTTTCATGCCTCCCGCGGCGATTATTCCGTGAATTTCTTACCGGATCCCCAGGCTTGGCCCACGACCTCGCCGAGGGCGCGGTACGTATTGGCGGCCGCATCGAAGACAATGGGCTGGAGCTTGCTGAGATCGACCTTGCCGTCCGTGAGGATGCATTCGTCGGCGCTCATGTTCACGACCTCACCGACAAGGATGCCGTCCTTCCAGCTGATGACCTTGCACTCCAGGGTCAGTGGATACTGGTCGATGATGGGCGCGTCCACATTCGGGCTGGGGGAGACCGTGAAACCGACCTTGGCCACCTTGTCCGGAACCTTGGTGCCGCTTACGAGGCCCAGATAGTCGGACTCCGCGACCGTACGGACATCGGCAAAACTGACGGTGAAGGCACCAGTCAGTTCGATGTTCTCGGTGGTCTTATGCTTGGACATGCTTACTACGATCTGGTTGTAGTCGTATTGTCCTGCCCATGCCGCCATCATGACGTCGGGTGTATGTTCCTTGTCCCACGTAGCGATCATCACGCAGGGTTGGGGCGTGGTCATGAGGGCATGGGCCGGTCCGAAATTCTTGCGTCCGGCGACTTCCTGGAAAGGTGCGTTGGTATTCATCGTTGCTTCGTTCTTTTAGATTTGTAAATATAGTGAAAAATACGGAATGATTTTCCCCACTTTCTTTGGCAGCCCGCCTTTTTTGTGTATATTTATCAGCAAATGAATCATTTACCCACATCATGAAACGCACTGTCCTTTTTGTCCTGATGCTTGCCGCATGGTCTGCGGCAGCGCAGCAGCGGAACCCCGTCGTTCCTTCCTTCACCGGAGCCGTTGAAGATTTCAAGCCGAACGTCACCAACCAGCTGGGTCACCAGTATCCCATGGTGAACTCCCAGGGCGCGGTCCGGGCGCAGCTGCGGGCCCCGCAGGCCCAGGCCGTCCAACTGGACATCGCCGGCAAGCGGTACGAAATGACCAAGGATGAGAACGGCGTCTGGACCGGCACGTCCGACCCCCAGGATGTCGGATTCCACTACTATCAGCTGAATGTCGACGGTGCCTCGGTGCCCGATCCCGGCAGCATCTATTTCTTCGGCGCCGGTCGCTGGGGCAGCGGCATCGAAATCCCTTCCGCCGACATGGATTTCTGGCAGGTCAAGAACGTGCCGCAGGGTGTTATCGAAGAAAGATATTACTGGTCCAAGGCGACCGAGAGCATGCGGCACTGCTTCGTCTATCTGCCCGCGGAGTACCAGAAGAACCTGAATAAGAAATACCCTGTCCTGTACCTCCAGCATGGCAACGCCGAGAATGAGCAGGGTTGGTCCGCGCAGGGCCATACCGGTCAGATCCTGGACAACCTGATTGCCGAGGGCAAGGCGGTTCCGTTCATCGTGGTGATGGACTACGGCCAGGGCCAGAACATCCACCTCGTCGGGGACTATGCCAAGCAGGTGCCCGCACCCGAGCCGGGACGGCGCGGCGGCAACGACAATTTCCAGGTGGTCCTCCTGACGGACATCATCCCGATGGTGGAGAAAGAATACCGCGTGATTGCCGATGCGCAGCACCGCGCCATGGCCGGTCTGTCCATGGGTGGCGGCCAGACCCGCCGGATCACCCTGGCCAATCCGACGACCTTCGCCTATGTAGGCATGTTCAGCGGCGGTGTCATGAGCGTGGAAGAGATCCAGAACGCCGCGGGCTTCCAGAAGACGAACAAGGTGGTCTTCATGAGCTCCGGCAGCAAGGAGAATCCCCGCGTGATGGAAGCGGCCGAAAACCTGAAGAAGATCGGCATCAACGCCGTCGGCTATGTCTCCGAAGGTACGGCGCACGAGTGGCATACCTGGCGCCGCAGCCTCTATCAGTTCGCCCAGCTGCTCTTCAAGTAGCGCCTATCCCAATACGACATCGAGCACCATCATCAGGATGAAGCCCAAAGCAAATCCGATGGTGCCGATGTTTGAGTGCTCGCCCTGGGAATATTCCGGGACGAGCTCTTCGACTACCACATAGAGCATGGCGCCCGCCGCGAAGGCCAGCATGTAAGGCATGATGCCCAGGATAGAGGTTGCCAGGAACAGAACCAACGCGCCGCCGATGGGTTCGACAATGCCGCTCAGCGCACCGATTCCGAACGATCTCCAGCGGGAGTTGCCCTCCGCCCGGAGCGGCATCGAAATGATGGCTCCTTCCGGTACGTTCTGGATGGCGATTCCCAGCGATAAGGCCAAAGCGCCGGCCATGTTGAAATCGGCCGTCAGGGCGCCTGCGATGGCGACGCCAACGGCCATTCCCTCCGGGAAGTTATGGATGGTGACTGCCAAAGCAAGCTTCGTGGTGCGCGAAAGGCGGCTCTCCGGGCCTTCCGGACCACCGACCGGGTGGATGTGCGGGGTGATGTAGTCGATCAGCAGCAGGAAGGCGAATCCGGCCAGCAGGCCAATGGCGGGCGGGATGACGGCCGCGACACCGCTGCCCATTTCGATGGACGGGATGATGAGCGACCATACGGAAGCCGCCACCATCACGCCGGAAGCGAATCCCAGCAGGACTTTCTGCAGCAGGGGCGGCATCTCCCGTTTCATGAAGAACACGAAGGCCGATCCCAGGGCGGTCCCCAGGAATGGAATCAATAATGCGGTCAGGACCGGGCTCATGGCAGGCTGTTTTTTCTCGATGCAAAGATAGGGATTATCCCACGGTTGGACAATCCCTATCTCTGGTGATTTCAAATGCCGGCGCCGTCCAGGAACTCTTCCTGGCTCCTTCCCTGAAGGATTCTCGAGTGGGGCGGGACGCTGTGCGTGAGCCAAACGTTACCTCCGATGACGGAACCTTCCCCGATCGTGATCCTTCCCAGGAGGGAAGCGTTGCTGTAAACGGTGACATTGTCCTCGATGATGGGGTGGCGCGGTACGTTCCTCGGCCTTCCCGACTCATCATACTTGAAGTTCTTTGCACCCACGGTCACTCCCTGGTAAAGGGTTACCCGGTTCCCGATGACGGCGGTCTGCCCGATGACGACGCCGGTACCATGGTCGATCGCAAAATGATGGCCGATCTTTGCCTGGGGATGGATGTCTATCCCGGTCTCGGAGTGGGCATACTCTGTGAGCATCCGCGGGATGACGCCGATCCCCAGGGCATCCAGTTCATGCGCGACCCGGTAATGGACCATGGCGGTGACAGCCGGGTAGCAGTAAACGATCTCCTGGGTATCACTGGCCGCCGGGTCATTCCCGCCGATCGCTTCGACATCGTGGGCCAGAAGTTCCGCCAGGAAAGGGATCCTTTTCCGGAACAGTTCAGCCTTTTCCGTGCCGCAGAGGCTGGAGAGGGCCTGGACGGCCTCGTTTACCGAGTATTCGTAAGAGTTGGGGCTGTACTCCGGGAAAAAGGCGTCGTAAAGGGACTCCATCATGGACCGGAGTGTCATCCTCATGGTTTTTATCGGGATGTCCATGTGCGGGAATGCTAGACGTTTCTGTTGAACAGGCCGGTGGACAGGTATCTTTCACCCGTATCCGGAAGGAGGGCTACGATCATTTTGCCGGCGAATCTTTCATCGCGGGCGAGGGTGAGCGCGGCGAAAAAGGCGGCACCCGAGGAGATGCCCACCAGGAGTCCTTCCTTCGATGCAAGAAGCCTGGAAGAGGCAGCGGCATCCTCATCGGAGACCGGAATGACCTGGTCGACGGCCGAAGCATCGAACGTCTGCGGAACGAATCCCGCTCCGATTCCCTGGATCTTATGGCTTCCGCTCCGGCCTTCGGACAGGACGGGACTTCCGGAAGGTTCCACGGCAACGACCTGCACGGAGGGTTTGTGCCTTTTCAGGGCTCTTCCCGTTCCACTGACGGTTCCGCCGGTCCCGACACCGCCGACGAAGACATCGACGGCTCCGTCGGTATCCCGCCAGATTTCTTCGGCGGTCGTCCGTTCATGGGCGAGGGGATTGGACGGATTGACAAACTGTCCGAGGATGATCGAGCCGGGGATGGACTCTTTCAGTTCATGGGCTTTCGCGATCGCCCCTTTCATTCCCTGGGAGGCCGGGGTGAGTTCGAGCTTTGCCCCGAGGGCCGCCAGCAGGTTCCTTCTTTCCAGGCTCATCGACTCGGGCATGGTAAGGATCACTTTGTATCCTTTCGAGGTACCGACCCAGGCAAGGCCTACGCCTGTGTTGCCGCTGGTGGGTTCGATGATGGTGGCTCCTTCTTTCAGGATGCCCTCCTTTTCGGCATCCTGGATCATTTGGAGGGCAATCCGGTCCTTGACGGAACCTCCGGGGTTGAACGCTTCGATTTTCAGGACGAGGCGGGCTTTCTGCCCTTCGAATCCGCTGACCTCCAGGAGGGGAGTGTTCCCGATGAGGTCCGTGAGCTTGTTGTAAATCATGGCTTGTTCGTTTTATAATGGATGATAGTATTGTCTGTAAGGCATAAAAAAGATGCACCGCCCTTTTCAGGATGATGCATCATATACTTTTCCGCGTACGGGAAATCTGCCAGAGATAACCTATGGACATAGCGTGCACCATCCTTCGGGGAAGGTACAACAACAGTTCATATGAAGATTCTGACGCACAGCGTTGTTTCTCTTGGGCAAAGTAAATAAAATATTTACAAAATTCCAAATAATCCTAAAACAAACTGAAAACAGGCCGTTCATCCCGGGGGGAATGACGTAATAATCAATTATTTTTCTTACATTTGAGGCATGTTAGTCAAGTGTATTCTCCTCATCCTGTTCTTTGCCGTGATGATCGGGGTCGGCGTGTATTGCCGCCGGACCGCATCAGATGTGCAGGGTTTTGTCCTGGGAGGCCGCAATGTCGGCTCCTGGCTTACGGCATTCGCATTCGGTACGTCTTACTTTTCGGCGGTCATTTTCGTCGGCTACGCCGGCCAGTTCGGCTGGAAGTATGGCTTGGCCGCCACCTGGATCGGCCTGGGCAATGCGCTCATCGGCTCGCTCCTGGCCTGGCGGATCCTGGGGCGCCGGACGCGCCTGATGACGCAGCATCTGCAGAGCGCCACCATGCCTGACTTCTTCGGAAAGCGTTTTTTCAGCAACCCTTTGAAAGTTGCCGCGTCCGTCATTGTATTCATCTTCCTCATTCCTTATACGGCTTCGCTCTATAACGGCCTGTCGCGGCTTTTCAGCATGGCTTTCCACGTGGATTACGTCTGGTGCGTGCTTGGCATGGCCGTCCTCACCGGTATTTATGTCGTGGTAGGCGGTTATATGGCGACGGCCGTGAACGACTTCATCCAGGGGCTGATCATGCTGGTGGGTATCTGTGCCGTCATCGCGTCCGTACTCAACGGAAATGGCGGATTCACCGCGGCGGTGGAGAGTCTGTCACAGATTCCGTCCGAGTCGGCACCTGCGCTGAACGGCGCGTTCGTCTCCTTCCTGGGGCCGCAGCCCATCTACCTGCTGGGTGTCGTCATGCTGACCTCCCTGGGAACCTGGGGACTGCCGCAGATGGTGGGCAAGTTCTACGCCATCCGCAACGAAGCGGCCATCCGCAAGGGAACGTTCATCTCGACCTTCTTCGCCATCATCGTGGCGGGCGGATGCTATTTCCTGGGCGGTTTCGGGCGGCTTTACGGCGGCAGCATCGAGTACACGGCGGCCGGCACTCCGGTTTACGACAGCATCGTCCCCTCCATGCTGGCCACCCTTCCGGACCTGATGATCGGCGTCGTCATCATCCTGGTTCTCTCCGCGTCCATGTCGACCTTATCCTCGCTGGTGCTCACCTCCGGGTCCACGCTGACGCTGGACATCATCGACCCGGCCATGGCCAAGGCCCGCAAAGGCACGCATATGCATGAGCGGAACAAACTGCTTTGCATCCGTCTGCTCGTGCTGTTTTTCATCATCGTATCTTCCGTGATCGCCATCATCCAGGCCAAGAGTTCCGTGACCTTCATCGCGCAGCTCATGGGCATCTCCTGGGGTGCGCTGGCCGGCGCTTTCCTGGCTCCGTTCCTGTACGGCCTTTACTGGAAGCGCACGACTTCCGCCTCGGTCTGGGCCTCTTTCATCGTGGGTGTGGGCGTCATGTGCGGCTGCATGTACTGCACATTCACGGGCAAGACTTTCATCAGCCCTTACTTCACCTCGCCGATCAATGCCGGCATGCTGGCGATGTTGCTGGGCCTGGTGGTCGTGCCCATCGTCAGCCTCTGCTCCAGACAGAACCGGAAAGCGGAGGTCGACGAGATGTTCAGCTGCTACAGCAGCACGGTGAAGGTCCGCGCCACGGACGCCCTGTCCGAGGAAACGGAACAGCAGGACTAGAAAACGAACGTGTAACCGATACCCAACGTGTGGCAGGCGGCCGTCAGGCCGCCTTTGTCGTATAGGTGGAACATGTAGAAGAAATCCAGCCCATGGCCTTTCCCAAGGCTGATTTCCGTACCGGCATAATGCAGGGAGCGCACCCATTTGCCCGTGTCGAAGCTGCTGAAGAACTCGTACATCAGATAGGGCGTAAACCGGCTCTCCGGAGCCTTGTATTGCGCACGGAGCCGGGTCCGGAGGGTGTTAGTAAATGATTCGGCATCCGGATTGAAGGCCAGTTCGTACTTCTCCCGGAGGGCAACGGCGAGACCTTCACGTTTGAGGGTCTCGGTAAGGCTGAGCACTGCCTTATGCTGGACCATGTCCCCGGCCGCCGGAATCTGCCAGTACTCGTAGCTCAGGTCGCCCTTGAGCCAGCTGTTGAAGTTGTATCCGCCGCCGGCCATGGCGAACCAGCACTCCGTGCCGTGGATGTGGTCATAGGAACGGTGTTCCAGACGGGCCATGGCATACGGTGCCCCGAAGGATTTGACGAGTTGGACGCTGCTCCAGGTTCCGAGGTCGGAGGTTGTCTGCGCAGAGGTCCGTGCGGCGCATAGCGCGAGCATGGACAGGAGGGTGACAAATACTTTTTTCATACACTACTAACTATCAATGATATAGGCGCAAAAAACCGGACGACTACCGCTTCGGTTTGATATTCAGGTTCACGCCCAGGACATCTTCCGTATCCACGATGGTCCAGCTGCTGCCCGGATAGACGCCGATGGTGCGCTCGGTATCAAAGCCCAGAGCCTTCAGTTCCCGGATCACCTCGTCGCGGTCGTCGCCGACCTCGAATCCCAGGTGATGGACCCCAAACCCATGCTTGTCCTGGAATTCACGGAAGGTGCTCGGCGTTCCGTCGACCTGATGCAGTTCCAGCACCCAGCTGCCCATATCGAAGACACACATCTCCAGGTCGCAAGGGATATCCTGGCCGCGATAGGTGTACGGATACTCTCCATTGGTCTGCAGGTGGTTCACCCAGATCTCGGGTTCAGGAACACCCAGCAGGGCGGCCCATGCCTGGGCGGAACGATGGATATCGTCAACGATGATATTGATCTGGATGAACTGCTCCTTCTTCAGCGGCGTGGCCAGCGGCTCGAACTTGGCAGGGGAGACCTCTTTCGGTTTACCGGCCAGATACGATTTCATTTTCTCGATGCCGTACTTGGCCACAACCAGATCATCTTCCGAGGTGGCGCCGCTAAAGGCGAAAGCCATCTTGCAGCCTTCGAACTCGTCATAGGCGCCCCCGACAAAGCCCAGCTCTCCCATGATCGTCTGATGGTCCGGATTGCCGCTGTCGGCCCCGGTAGCGATCACTTCGCCGCACTTGGACCAGGCGATGGCGACCAGGTTCCAGCCTTCTTTCTCGTTGCAGGGCGTACCCACAACCTTCATTTCACCCATCCAGTCATCCGTTTCGCCTTTGTTGAGGACTGAGGCAACAGCCACGCCCTGGATGCCCATTTCGACGGCCTTGGCTTTCATCTCGTCCAGGGCTTTCACAATCTTGTTTCTCAATTGGTCATTGTTCATATCGCGGAAACTTGTTTGGGTAGCGGTCGTGTCGCCGCCTTGTCGCGGATCCACGTTGCCGGTGCAACCGATGGCGCAAAGAGCGGCCATGATAGCGAGTATCTTCTTCATGGATACGAAGTTATGAATAATCAGCGGATTTGCCAAATCCGGGAAATAGCTCAAAGCAACTTTAAGGCGATGTATGCGCAGGCCTCGGCATCGGCGAGGGCATGGTGGTGGTTCGTGAGGTCGTAGCCGCAAGCGGCGGCAACGGTCTGGAGCTGGTGGTTGGGGAGCAACCGGCGATAGTAACGCCTGGACGCTGCCAGGGTGTCATGGAACTCATAGTCCGGATAGTCCATCCGGTACACGCGGAACACCTGCCTGAGACAACCTTCATCGAAGCGGGCATTGTGGGCGACCAGAGGTAGCCCCTCGATCAGGGGTTCAATCTTCGCCCAGACATCGGGAAAGACGGGCGCATCCTCCGTATCCTCCGGGCCCAGGCCATGGACCTGCCGGCAGAACCATTGGTAATACTCCGGCTCCGGATGGATCAGACTGTAGAACCGGTCCACGATCTCCCCGCCGCGTACGACCACGATTCCCACGCTGCAAACGCTGCTCGGCCACTCGTTGGCCGTCTCGAAATCGATTGCCGCGAAATCCCTCATTGTCCGAGCGTGATGCTGTCGATTCTCAGGCGCAGGGTTCCGGAAGGGACTTGCGCCTCGGCGATATCACC
>JAEEGI010022601.1_pt1 | contig 12408 bp, 5 predicted proteins | sample 8958751 | NCBI WGS metagenome assembly JAEEGI01 (sample SAMN16246545, study PRJNA631951) | gut metagenome | biome: gut microbiome; feature: rumen; material: KS-attached | host: Bos | place: Iran: Karaj | collected 2018-10 | reverse complement strand
ATGAATAGAATATGTGCAGAAAAATAAGTTGTAAACTGGTAATTCAGCACACTTGAAAGATGAAAAATCTCTTGCAATTCTAATTTATTTTATTACAAATTAATTACCTTTTTCACAAAAAAGGCTAAACAGGGAAAAATATCTCGTCTCCGTGGAGGTGGGATATTTTTTAATTTCAAAAAAATATTACAAATCAGATATGAAATATGTCAACCTGAAAATATAGAAAATATATCAGATTTTTGACAAAAATAGAGCAGTGGTATATAATTAAGTAAAGAAATTTTTACTTTCTTATAAAAGAAAAATGAAAAAACTGGCCAACTTAATTGCTTTATTTATTCTAGTAAGTGTAAATGTTTTTACACCTATTACTTATGCACAAGAAAATCCAGATGAAGGGGATGGTAATCGAGGATATGATTGTGAATTCATATCATATTCTGGAGATAGAAGTGAATGAGATGGTTATTATCATTGTGAACCTAGTAGTGAAGGGTCTTATTCATGTTTTGATGGTGATGGTTATAGCTATTGCGAGACAGAGGGACAATGATTAAATATGTGTTATCCGACTGATGGAGATGATGAAGCTCCAAATTTTGATTGTTATGTATGATATGAAATGAATTACACTGACAATTGATACAGCTTCAAGGAGAGTTGGAGCGGCCAATATTCGTGTGTCTGTAATTGATATTGATGCTATGAATGAGATGAATGAGATGACGATGGTATTGGAGGTGTTAGAACTGTGAATAATCGATATGGTGATTACAGATGTTATTCTGAATGAGAATGACAAGAAGAATTTTTAGGTTGTGATGAGGACGAAGAATGATGATATATTTGTCCGTTTAAGTATGATTGTTACAAAGATGGTGGAGCTTATAGTTGTGATGAAAACTCTTATGGATACTACTATTGTGATTCTGGACCACTTTTAAGTTTATCAAGAGGTAGATGTTGGTCAGATTATTATGAAGACGAAATTAATAACTGTTCTATAGGCGATGATAATCCTGGATATAATTGTCCTATTGTATATTCTTGTTCTAAATGAGTTCAATGAGTAGTTTGTAGTGAACCAGAGTCTTATAATTATAACAGTGATGACTATTTTTATTGTGAATCTCGTGGATGATTTGAAAAATCAAGTGTAGAAGGTATGGGTGATTCTTCTTGTTATCAACCAGAAGGAAATGTAAACTATGAAGTTTGTGATTATGATTCTGTTTCTGGAAACTACATTTGTGAAGCTTCAACTACATACTCTTGCGTATTTGATGGTAAAGATTGATACGAATGTACAGAGGATGATGAAGGATCATATAAATGTGGAGATTATGATTCGCTACCAGCACCAAGCAGTATTTACGATAATATTGTTTGTTATGATGACAATAATCGTATTATTCATCCAGACTGTTCTCCAATTAATGATGGATATTTCTGTCCAGTAAAATGGTGAACAACATTTGATAATGATTGAGAATATGAATGTTTAGCTGAATGAGCAGAATATGATGATGAATTATTGGAATATAACGGAAGATATGAGGCAACATACAATGAAGAATTAGGACAATGTATATATGCAGTTTCAGGTTATGATGGAAAAGATATAATTATAATGTCATCTAATCTAGGTGTAACACAGTATAATCCGATTTGATTATATTATCAGTGGTGAACATGATATGGATATCACCCATCTGTATCAAATATGACTCCAGATAGCAATAAAGAATCACCACTATATGATGATGAATTAGACCTATTTACATGATATGATTTAGAGGCGCTTTGAGATACTTGGTCAGATGAAGCAGATCCATGTCCAACATGATTCCATGTACCAAGTATGAAAGAATGGAATAATTTGTTTATATCTTGGTGCGAAAATGACGCAGAATGTGAAGAATATCTAGGAGATCTGATGAGAAGTGATTACCCAGAAAATCAGTGGGCGTTGAATGATCCAGAATGGTATAATAATGCTGATAATTCAGAATGGCATTGAGAATATGAAGAAGTAGTAAATAGATTTATGGAAGATTATGGACTTTGATTATATGGATCTCATGATTGATACACTATAAATATGTTCGGTTTAATGTGAGATTATTGGTCATCCGAGCGTATGCTTGGAGATGCGGATATTAGTTATCATGGTACACATTGAACAGGTATGAGTTCTTGGGGGGTGACACTTTTCCCTAAATGATGAGTAGGACCTTTAGGATTCTATAGCCATATGGCAGCATCTGTTCGTTGTTTCGCAGATGTAGAAGATGATGCAGAAGTATCTACACCTGTTGCATTAGATTTATATATTTGATGATGTGCAGAGCATGATATGTTTACTGCAACAAGTGCTATCGAAGTACTTGAAGATACTATGTTGTGTATTAATGATGGTTATAGATGAAGAAAGTTTGTGCCAGCGGGTAAGGAGATAGATTTGGATGATTTAGATGATTTCTTACCTTCATGATATCAGTGGGTATGGTATGTAGATGATTATCAATCTACAAAACTTACAGAAAATACATTTAGTGAGGATACAAGACTATATGCTTTTGAAGAAATTACTCCTATAACATTAACAGTGACTAAAGTGCGAAACGATGCAGATAATCAAGACTGAATTAGGCCTGAGTCAGTAACTGTTCATCTATACAAAGACAATGGTTCAAGCCCAGTAGTATCAAGTAGAAATCTAGTATCAACAGTAATATTGTCAGGAGGAAACGAATGGACAGACACAGTTCCTAATTTACTACCATCTCACAATGTAGATTATATATGGGAAGAAGAGGCAGTACCATGATATGAATCTACTCAAAATACAGATTGATTTATAACAACATTAACAAATACACATACACCAGCTGTAGTTACCAAGTATACAGTAACTTTCAATTCTAATGGTGGAAGTGCTATAAATCCTGTGGAAGTAGTGGAAGGACAACCAGTAACTAAACCAACAGATCCAACAAGAAATGGGTACAGATTTGATGGATGGACATTAAACTGAGAAGTTTTTAATTTCTCTGAACCTATTACATCAAATATTACTTTGAAAGCTAAATGGGAGATATTACATTATACTATTACATATAGAGATGGAGAAACAGTATTACAATGATTAACACCATCATCATATACTATTGAAGATAGCTTTACATTGCCTACTTTACCAGCAAAGACAGGTTATAAATTTGATGGTTGGTCAGATAATGGTGCTAAGATTACAAAAATCCAAGCAGGAAATACATGAGATAAAACATTAGTTGCTATATGGACAGAAGATAAACCATCATGATGAAGCAGTGGATGATTCAGTGGATGAGGTTCTTCTCACTCTAAGTGATGAGGAGGAAATAAATCAGATGTGAAATCTGTAGAAAATGAGCCAACTACACCAACTAAAGAAGAAAATAAATCTGATCCAAAACCAGTTGTACCATGAAAATGAGTTAATAATACAGATAAAACTAATCCTAATCAAGAATTATTCGATGCATATGAATGGGCATACGCTAATGGATTAACAAAATATGCAAATATGTCAGATGCTAGAATGAATGATATTTTGAATAGGCAAGAAATGGCAAAAATTACAACAATATTTGCTTCAAAGTTCAAAAACAATACTCCAAATGAAGATAAAAGAGATTTCTGTTCTCAATATCCAGATCTTTGGAAAACAACAGAAGACATGCAAGAATATATTATTCAGTCATGTGAACTTGGATATATGTGATATAGAGCAAATGGAATAGATGCACTAGATAGATTCCGCCCATATACACCAGTTAGCGTAGCGGAAGTATCAATTATCCTATCTAGAATTATGTGGCAAAATAAATATGCAATTAATGAAAATCTATGGTATCAATGACATTTACACGCAGTATATGAAAATAATTTATTAGATAATATCACTAAACCATTTGATTATATTATTAGAAAAGATGCATATATAATGCTTTATAGAATATCTAAGACATTATAATTAAAATTTAAAAATAAAAAGGAGGCACCAGCCTCCTTTTTTGTATATATAAAATAATATTATTTCATAGAACCTAGTGTAACTACTTTACCATCTTTATTTAAGAATCCTACGAATCATCTCACTAAGAAATAATATGTATCATCAATATATCCTACTCTAGCATCTTCAAAATCTCGTCGGTAATTTTCAACACCATCAGAATTTGTTATAAAATTCTGAGATAAAACTTCTTTAATTAATGCTGTAGAAGTCTTGATAGATAATCATTTTAATCCAAGAAAAGCATCATATTTATATTTCCAATTATTTTCCCGAGTTCATTTTTCAAGAATTGTAGCAATTACCATAGGCAAAACCAACTCTTGTTTATTAGATCTCCATACAAATACTCTAGGATTCTCCAAGGCAGGAGTATAGCTTTCATCTCCAGTGAATTCATAAGAAGCGATTACTGAAACAGCGATATTTTCAGGATTAACTTTTGTAAGACAATCTTCGTATAATCTTTGCTCCTCATTACATCTCTTACCATCAGTAGCTTTAGTACAAGAATCAGTTAATTCAGCATTAACATTCTTTGTAATCAAAGAACTACACTTAGTTTCAGCTGTTTCATGGTCTTTATAATCTATTTTATACAAATCAACTTTCGTATTATCAGTCTTAAGTCATCCATATCCATTATCAGTAGTAGAATATCATAATCAAATTAAATATTGAACTCCATTTTTAGCATCTGAATAAGGGTGTAAATATGTAGAATATCCAGGAATCTTTAATTCTCAAATAATTTTTGGATTAGCGATGTCTTCTAAATCTACAACGAATAGAGGATCGATATTTTGATATGTAACTAGGTATAATTTATCTCAAATATAGCGAGAAGATTTAAAGTTTTCACCAGGTTCTATATTCATCAGATTTCATTTTAATTTCATGTCTTTATCAAGTATTGATAGGTGAGTAGCTCTCTGATCATACCATGTAGTAGTTAGAATTCTGAAATTTCCATTATCATCTTCATCCATTGAATATTGATTTAATGGAGTACCTGGGATGATAGTTGAATCTTGATATTTCACAGATTTATCTAGATTGAATTTATGAACCAAAGTATTTTCATCTCTATAGTACCAAGAACTATAACATCATCTTATACTGCATCTAATAGGATTTGGGAAGTATATAGGAGCAGGTAAATATAAAGAAGTTTGGCTCATATGAATTTCATCTACATTTCCAAATACTAAGTTTTGCTTAGGTGTAGCCTCTAAATTACTCAAAGAAATCTGAGAAATTAGAGTGAAATTAGGGTAGGTACCAGTTTCCTTCATAGTATCTTCAGATGGTAATAAGTAGAAGATACTGTCACAAGGTAGAGAAGTTACTTTCTTATCATAAGTCTTTTTCCCATCTGCACTTTTTTTCAATGTAATATCAGTTAATTTTGGTTTCATATCATTGAATACTATAGGATCATCTCTTCGAGCTATACTATACCAACTTAAATTAATTGAAGAAATTAAATAAAGCTGATCATTAATCATTCTAGCATCTTCAAAGTCTCCATATACTTCAGTCAATTTCTCTAGTTTTAAATTTTCTAAATCACTAATATCATATACAATTACGAGTGTACGATTTGATCATAGAACAGAATCAGATTTAGATGCATAACGAGTACCTAAAATTACTAATTTATTTCCATTTAAGAATAATTGAATATTGTACAAACTGCTAGGAATGTTAATTTTTGCTACAATTTCAGCATCGGATAGGTCTTTTTTGGTAGGAGTTTTGATTATTGAAATATATCATTCATTATAATTAACTGCAGAATAGTAGAAAAGGTATTTTCCATTAGATTTTAGAATCTCTGGTTCATCTACTCAGACTTTTTGAATATTTGTAGTAGAATAATCTGAAATTACTCATCCATTAGTAGCTCAAAGCGATTGTGAGCCTGCTACAGCAACACTTTCAACTGCCGTTTCAGCAAAGTTTGCACTATCTGCTGATTTAGAAACTGAATTAAAAGCTATATCTTGTGTAGCTCGACCGAAAAAATCTGAGCTTCTAGTAGTTCTCTTAGGATGGAGTTTCTTATATGTCTCCAAGAAATCACCCATAACTTTTTCCATAGATTCACATGAGTTTACTTTTGTGAAAGTGATTTTTTCATTCAAATCTTTGGCATTTTTAATCATTTCCTGTTGAGCCTGCTTATTGAGCTCATCATCGATTTGAGAATCGATAACAGTAACAGCGCTAACAGGGGACTGCAAAGCAATAAGCATTGCCGCTATTAGCAAAATACTTTTTCTTTTCATATAGATTATGTAAAAAGATAAAATGTGCTAATTTATAATTACTGAATATACAATTATCTCAATTCCACCAATAAAATCCAGATTTTAATTATCCTACTAAAATAACGAATTAAAAGATTATTTTGTGGCTACATATTTTTTAAAAGTCGAGCCAACACAATCGAAGCGGTTTCCATTCTAAGAACATTTGCTCATAAATCAACAATATTTGCATGTTTAAATAAACTTAAATCTTTATCCGAGAATCATCATTCTGGTCAAATAATTCCACAAATATTATTATTTAATTTTTTAGTTAACTGTGAATATGGAAGTCCATCCATATTTGCAATTATTACATCTTTTCAGTTTACAAAACTTACCAATTCATTTTCATTCAAAAACTTAATTTCAGGAATTCTTGTTCACCGTGATTGCTCTACAGCCTCATGAGAAATTTTATCCAAACGCTCAGCTTTTTTTTCATTCCATTGACGAATTATGCTATGCTCACTTACCCAAAAATATATATTTTGAACTCAAATCTCAGTTAATTTCTGAGTTATTAATTCAGCTTTTTCTCGTTTATTTGGCATTGCAATAAGCATTGAAATATTTTTTTCAGAAAAAGAAAAAGTCTGAGTGGAAATTATTTCCCCTGTCAAATCTTTATCAGTCCAATCTAGAATTGAAAGCTCATACCTGGTTGTTCATTCTTTACTAGAAAATTGTACACAAATTTTATCTCCTTTCTTTATACGAAGAACCTTACGAAGTTGCGAAATTAATTCATGGACATCAAAAACTTCTATACTACCTCATTTTATACGAACTATATCTGAATTAATATGGAATAATTGCATTTATTTTTATTGGGAAAGAGAAAATATAAGATTATTTATTTTTGATTATATTAATTGTTCAGTTGTCGGTATCTAATTCTACATACATATTGTCCTTCAGTAGTTGCATAACGTGGCTTACTCATACTATACATGGTTTTTTCATTTCTCTAGCAATTATTGCAGCATGTGAGGTAATTCATCAGATTTCAGTTATGAAAGCTCAAGCTTTTACCATGGCAGGTAATAGTTGAGGCGTAGTTGTACTCGCTACCAAAATATCTCATGGATCGACTTTATCATTATCTTTAGGTGAAAATATTAATTTTACTTTACCTGTATATTTTCAGTGAAAAGCAACTTGCCCATTAAGAGTGTCCGATTTTTTAATTTCATCATGATATATGTATTTTTCTTCAAATTCTAAACGTTTACTTCAGGTTAAAATCTTTATTTTTTGCTTTTTATCATAAGTGATTGTTACAATAGCTCACTTTAATCTTTCTGAAGCTCACTTAGGCAGAGCATCATGTTTAATATATTCTATTAATTCATCACACGTCATACAATTTAATACTTCTTCTGATACTCATCTTTCTTTCGAAAGGCGTTCTACAATTTTATTTGCAACCACAAAACAAAATTGTCTGGCGTCTCATCTTAATGATTTTCATTCAATTATAATGCGAGATAATTCAAAATATCTTTCTTCTTTAGGTGATAGATTAATTTCTTTATATAAAGAGTCATAAGTAACTTTATTATTATCTTGATTGTTGCTATTTTTTTCTATAAGTAGGTTAAGTTCTTCTTCCGTTAATCATTTCCCAATATATCATTGGTCTAATCGATAGTATTTATCCAACAAATAGTCTTTTTTCGATTTATCATTTCATAGTTTCCCAATTTCTTTGTATGCTAGTTTAGTATCACTTAGTTCTTTTGGAGATGATAAAATATTTATATATTCTGATGGATCTTTAGATAGTGATTTCTTTGAATATACTATATCTTTTATTGTGTTTGTTATATCTCATAATACATCTGCAAATGCAAATGGTGTTCAAATAAGCAAAGCATTCATTTCGAGTTTCTCTATCTTTTTAATGAGTCATACTAATTCATCTTCTGTAAGATCTCGAACCTTATTTTTATAGTTGTTTCATAGCTCTTTTATTTCTGAGCATATCTTCCTTGTTCTTTTAAGGAGATCTTTTGCTATATTAATGTTATTTAGCAGTATAGTTGCACATCAATGAATGAAATCTTCAGTATAATCTTTATCAATTAAGGCATCTGATGAATTCAATTTATTTAAACATAGAATCATTTTTAGCGGTGGAATTCAAATTAATCACTCTATTTTTCGAGATGTTACTCATTTTAATTGCATACATAACGTAAGAAGTGAAGAATCTGATTCAACATTAATAAGTTTGAAAATAGTGTTGTTTTTTTCATTATTTACGATTGTTGTGATAGGTCTTGCTTGTAGCATAAATAGTTCATTATTTTCTATAGCCCATTCGGTATCCATTGGCTTTCAATAATGCTTTTCTATTTTTTTTGCTAATTCGGACAAAAGTTTTATATTCTTGTCTGATAATTTCTGGCTTTCCTGTTCCTCTTTAGGAATGTCCACTTCTTTTGTTCATCATTTATCTGATATAACTATTTTTTTTTCCTGTTGTGATATAATCTTTTTTATACCTCATGTTTTTTTATTTACTACGTAATTATCAGGCGTAATTACTCATGATACTACGGCTTCTCATACTCAAAATCATGCCTCTATCATTACTTCATCATGATTATTAGTAACAGGATTAATTGTAAAACACACTCATGCACTATCGCTGTTTACCATTTTCTGTATTACTACAGCTACTTTTATAGTCTTTATGTCTATTCATTTATATTCACAATATGACTTAATTCTTTCTGAGTTTACAGAATCGTGACATTCCTTTATCTTTGAAACTAGGTTCTCCCTCGTGACAAACAAATATGTATCAAATTGTCATGCAAAGCTATCATCTACTCAGTCCTCTTTTGTCCCAGATGAGCGAACTGCTACAAATTTTGTATTTAATTTATCAAATGCCTGTAGTACACTATTTTCCCAATCTTTGCTGTTTTTTCAATATGCCTCAGTAGTTAAGACAAAACCATTAGGAATTGGTAATCACGCATCCATCATTTCTCACAATGATGCTCATTTTCCTCAACATGTAGAAATGTCTTTTATGGTTATTTCATTAAACCATTTAATCATTTGTATTAATTAATATTAGATAAAGTGAACATTGGTATTGTAATACAAATTTTTTCAATAAACATCTTGTCACATTTTTATGTATGTAGCAATCGCTTCACAAATACGATCTTCGATAATATGTTGAGGAAGAGGCTTTAAATTAGCAGCTGGAGTGTTTTCTCTTGGCTCATAAGCAAAAATTTGAGAAAATTCCATAGGATATTTTCTAATAAATTTCAAAGTTTCTTCGAAATCCTCATCAGTTTCCGTTGGATATCATACTATATAATCGGTCATAATGCTACATCAACGATTTGTTAATTCATTGTATAGCTTATCAAATTGATCAATTGTGTAGTTGCGCCCCATTTCTTTGATGACTTTATTCGATCCTGATTGAATTGGAAGGCATATATTTCATGTTACTTTTGCCAATACATCAAAATCTTTTTTATTTCGTCTACTAGCTGTTAAAATACCTAAATTTCCAAGATGAATATCTATTTCAGGAAAGTTACCCCGTATTTTTTCTAGTAATCGTGGTAATGAATAACCAATATCTAATCAATATGCAGATACTTCATTTGCAGCTAAATAAATAGAGCTATTTTTAACTTTAGAAATTTGATTAATAATCTCATCTGGTTGTATAGATAATAATCTTCAATTATTTAACTGTGCCGATTTGATTGAGCAGTATTTACAGCTTCATGTACATCAAGTCGCTACTTGAATTATTACACTATCGTCTTCTATAGCAGAAGGACAAAAATCTATATTAATCTTATTGCTATAATTATTTTCTAAATATGCTTTCAGATTATTAAAAGGTGTTGTCTCATTTGGTATTACATCTACATTTTCCAAATTATTTATGATTTCAGGCAATGTGCATCAGGCGATTATTACTTTTTTTCATTTTGATTGGATTTGCTTAATTCTTGTGATAGAATCATCTTCTCTTTCACCAGTAAAAGAACACATTAAAAAAACAACAACAGATGCATCGTCCTCATTTGTTGTTGCAGAAAATCCAGAGTTTTCAATTATTTCAAGGTAGGCATTAGCTTTATATTTATTTATTGCACATCAATTTGTTACCACTCAAAAAACATCGTTCATTTGCTATTTTTTAATAAGGAACTAGTAAAATCACAACTAAATCGTATTATGCCGTTGCAATACTATGTCTTACTCACGTTGATACAGTATGTTTAGCTCACGTCGATACAGCATGTCTAGCTCATGTTGCTATACTATGCTTAACTCATGTTGCTATAGCAAAATCCCATCCAAAATTAGATTGTTTTACTCCAGCATTACGAAAAGCTTTTTTTAGTTTGCTCTCAGAAATTTTCATGACAGTATCGCATACTATATAAAATATATAACACACTAGTATAAAACATAAATATCTCAAAAAATCAATAGAATTTTTTTATGATTTTAATTGTTTCATTAATTCTGCATTAACAGCCTGAGGGTTAGCTTTCCCTTGGGTTTTTTTCATTACTTGTCATACAAAGAATCAGATTACACTTTCTTTTCATCATTTGAATTGTTCAACTATTGCAGGATTTGCGGCCAAGACTTCACTTACGATTCCAGCTAATTGATTATCATCCATTGCAGGTGCATCGAATCATTTCTCTTTGATAACTTCTGCTACAGATTTACCAGATTGTAAGATTACATCAAATACAATTTTCAACTGATTATCTACTAATTTTTTCTCCTTCTCTACTTGTAAAAATTCTTTAAATAATGGCTGGAATTTAGACAAGAATCATTCCAAATCTCAACATGATTTTAAGAAGGCGGTTTCTTCTTCAAATAATTTTTCAGCATCTACTCATAGTTTTTTAGCTTCTTCTGAAACAGATTTCAATAATGTAATTTCATCTCATTGCACGAAATCCAAAGCTCGTTTCATTGGTCAAACCATCCATTTTGCTACAGTCTTTGGTTCAAATCATTCATTCACCATTCAGAAGAAAAAATCAAATAACGATTTGTCCAAGAGGAGAGCATTAATATATTCTTTGTTAAATCAGAATTCTTTACATTTAGTGATGTAATCAAAAGGACGATCAATTTGAACTTCATTAAATTCTTTCAAATCATTTTCAGATAGTTCTAAGGCTGGCATATCTGGTTCAGGAAAATAGCGATAATCTTCAGCATCTTCCTTGCTTCTAGCTGAATGTGTTGTGTTTTCTTCATCTATCCAATGGCGAGTTTCCTGACTAATACTACCTCATGAAGATATAACTTCCCATTGACGTTGAGTCTCAGATTCAATTGCTCTTTTTATAGCAGAAAAACTATTGATATTCTTTATTTCAACCTTTGTTCAATATGGATCGGATTCATTTTTACGAATAGAAACATTTACATCCACACGCATCTGTCATTTTTCTAAGTCCGCATCTCATAAATTATTCCATTTAGCTAAACGTTGTAGTTCCTTTGCAAATTCAACAGCTTCATCAGCGCTAGAAAAATCAGGATCAGTAACTATTTCAAGTAGGGGAGTTCATGCACGATTAAAATCTACCAAACTCTTTCAGTTTTCATGAATCATTTTAGCAGCATCACATTCCAAATGAGCTTCATGTATCGTGGCTGTTTTTTGTTCTTCAAAATTGTTCAAATAGAAAGAAACTTTTCAGTTAGTTATAATTGGGTGATAGAACTGAGTGATTTGGAATCACATCGGCAAATCTGGGTAGAAATAGTTTTTTCTATCAAATGAGCTTTTCTTATTTAAATCAGAATTTAAAGCTTTTGCAAAGTGAATAGCCTTTGTAACTACTTCTTGATTGAGGAGTGGTAAAGCTCCAGGTTGTCAAGTACATACTGGACAAACATGAGTATTTGGTTTTGCAGAGAAATCCTGTTCATTTTTACATTTACAGAATATCTTTGCATTTGAATTTAATTTTAAGTGAATTTCCAGTCAAATCGTTGTAATGT
>JAEEGI010022599.1_pt1 | contig 12409 bp, 11 predicted proteins | sample 8958751 | NCBI WGS metagenome assembly JAEEGI01 (sample SAMN16246545, study PRJNA631951) | gut metagenome | biome: gut microbiome; feature: rumen; material: KS-attached | host: Bos | place: Iran: Karaj | collected 2018-10 | reverse complement strand
GGGTAAAGCTTATTAATATGAATTTACCAGCAGACGTTTCAAAAATAATAAATATTTTAGAATCTAACGGACACGAAGCCTATGCAGTAGGCGGCTGTGTCCGTGACTGCATTCTAGGGAAAATTCCTCACGATTGGGATATCACCACATCGGCCTTGCCAGAGCAGGTGAAGGCTCTTTTTGAGCGTACATTTGACACAGGCATTGAGCATGGTACTGTGACGGTGTTGCTTCATGGTGAGGGATACGAGGTCACTACCTACAGAGTAGATGGCAAGTATGAGGATGGCCGTCATCCAAAGAAAGTTACATTCACAGCTTCCCTTGAGGAAGATTTAAAGCGCCGCGATTTTACTATCAACGCCATGGCCTACAACGACACCAGAGGATTGGTGGATTTGTTTGGTGGTGAGCTGGATTTACAGAATGGCATTATTAAGGCTGTAGGAAATCCTACTGAGCGATTTACAGAGGATGCCCTTCGCATGCTTCGTGCTCTCAGATTCTCAGCACAGCTTGGCTTTGAAATCGAGCCGGCCACATATGATGCAATCAAGACACTAGCTCCTACCCTAGATAGAATCAGTGCAGAAAGAATCCAAGTAGAGCTTGTAAAGCTAATCACATCAGACCATCCTGAAAGGATGAGAAATGTTTATGAGACAGGTCTTACAGATGTTTTCTTTCCTGAGTTCAACGCGATGATGGAATGCAAGAAGAACAATATGCATCATATGTACACTGTAGGTGAGCATGCCATTGTTACTATGCAAAACTGTCCTGCTGATAAGGTACTTAGGCTTACAATGCTTCTTCATGATGTGGCAAAGCCTGTTTGCAAAACAACTGATGATGAGGGCGTAGACCATTTTAAAATGCATCCTTTGAAGGGTGCCGAAATGGCAAAGGCTATTTTGCGCAGACTGAAATTTGATAATGATACAACAGATGCAGTTTGCAATCTGATTAAAAATCATGATGATAGACCAGAAATTAATCCGCGAAATGTTCGCCGTTTGATTATCAGAGTAGGAAAAGATAATTTTGAAAATCTTCTTGCGGTTAAAAGAGCTGACACTTACGGCCAAAGCCTGCAAAATCGCGAAGAAAAGTTTGCATATATTGATTCACTTGAAGAAATGTACCATCAAATCCTTGAGCAGGAGGACTGCTTATCTATTAAAGATTTAAAGATAAATGGTAAGGATTTAATCGGAATGGGAGTGCCTCAGGGACAAAAAATTGGTCAGATTCTTAAGACGGTTTTTGATGAAGTAGTAGACCAACCAGATTTGAACGATAGAGAATATCTGTTAAATCGTGTGAAAGATATGCTACAATAATCGTATGAATGGGATTTTTGCAAAAAAACTAATTAACTTAACATTGATTTTATGCATGAGCGCAGCTTTGCTTGAGGGGTGCGGAAGTCACCCTAACACTGCTACGGTTACTCAACACACAGGCTCTGCCTTGAAAAAGCAGGAGGAGACTGTCACTGAGGATACGGCACTTGTGGAGGAAGAGCCACAGGGGCTGTATATCGTAGAAAGTCTAGATATGATGGAGGAAACCATCGCACTCTATTCTTTGGAAGAGGACAAGCAACTGCGCTACAACTATAATATGACCACAAAATTCCTTGATAAATTCGGGGGAAATACAGTGTGGGCAAACTTTACAGCGGGCACGGTTGTAACAATCGGAGATTTGCTTCCATCTTCCGGGGCTCTTTCATCTGTGCAGAAATCAGATGATGTATGGGATTATGAGGACATATCAAAACACAAGCTGGATGCTGGTAAAAACATAATCACAATCGATGGAACTAACTACAAGATTACAGATAAAACAAAAGTCTATTCAGATACAGAAAAGATTTTGCTATCTAGCATCAGTGAGGATGATGTAATCACAGTTATTGGCCAGGATAAGCAGGTTATCTCTATTGCGGTTACCACAGGTCATGGATACATCTATCTCACAAACACAGAGCTGTTTGATGATAGCCTCATTTTCATTGGAAATAAGATTGTATCAATGGTAAATGGTGATCAGGTGATTGAAGTCCCTGAAGGCACATATAACATTACCGTAGCAAACAATGGCTGGGGCGGCAGTGCGGAATATACTGTTATTCGAAATGAAACTACCCCGGTTAATCTGGACGATTTGAAGGGCGAAGGACCATCCTTCTGCTTGATTACATTTATAGTTACAGTTGCAGACACCTATGTTTACATAGATGGTCAAATGATTGATCCGGCGGAGCCACAGTACGTTCAGTATGGCAATCATAAACTGGTTGTTCAGTGCGATGGATATACAGCTTGAAATAAGACTTTAGTTGTTAATTCGGAGACCGCAACAATCACTCTTGAGATGGAAACAGAAACAGAATCAGAATCAGACACCACTGACTCACAAGTTGTCCAGGAAGACGAGTCAACAGAAGAGGAAAATAGTGAAGAATCGTCTACAGAAAATGAGACTGAAACCGAGGAAAAATCAGACGATTATGACTATGAAGTGGACTATTTATCAACTATTTCGGATCTTATCAGTAGCCTTGGAAATTAGGGATATGTGAAAAAAAAGTGAACTTTTCTAAAATGCAAGGATTTGTAAATAGTAATAATGTTTAAAAAATGTGCAAAAAATTTGTAATAATCCATAAAAACCTTATAAAATGGGGATTTTTTGGGGTTTTATTGTTGACAGCTTAAAGCAAAAGAATTATAAAGGATATTGTAGTTAAGGGCGCTAAAGCCCGCTATAATACAATACAAATTCTCGAGGAGGAATAGTAATGAACAAGACAGAATTAGTAGCAGCTATCGCTAGCAAGGCTAACATTTCTAAGAAGGACGCTGAGGCTTCTGTAAAGGCTTTTACAGAGGTTGTTGCTGAAGAGCTTAAGAAGGGGGAGAAGATTCAGCTTGTAGGCTTTGGTACATTCGAAGTATCTCAGAGAGCAGCTCGTACAGGTAGAAACCCACAGACAGGCGCAGAGATGAAGATTCCTGCATCTAAGGCTCCTAAGTTTAAGGCTGGTAAGGCTCTTAAGGATTCTATCAACTAATTGAATGTATATTTTATTTAGATGATGGTTAGGGTTCGGTTTTGCCGGGCCCTATTTTTTAATGAGGTGATGGAATGAGACTTGATAAATATTTAAAAGTTAGTAGACTTATAAAGCGTCGTACTGTTGCTAATGAAGCATGCGACAGTGGCAGAGTTCAAATCAATGGAAAAATTGCGAAAGCGTCCACCGATGTTAAAATTGGTGATATAATAGAAATAGCATTTGGAAACAAGAATGTTAAAGTAGAGGTGTTGGATATTCAGGACACCACAAAAAAGGATGCGGCAGCAGACCTATTTAAGTATATTTAATATCAGTTATCGAGGTATTTGATGGCAAGAGCTAGAAGAGTTAAAAGACGAAAGAAAACCTCAACAGGTAGAATATATGTTGCAGTTATCATGCTGTTCATGATTTGCGTTATGACTGTCCAGATGGTTCGTTTATACGATAAAAATCAGGACTTAAAGAAGCAGGAGGAATCTCTCCAAAGCCAAGTAGATGAAGCAAACGAAAAAAGTGAGCAGTTAAAGGAATACGAGGAATACGTTGGTACTGACGAATATATAGAAAGTGAAGCATCACAGAAACTTGGATTGACACATGACAATTGGATTATTTTTAAAGAAAAAGAAGATTAAAGAATATATTGAAAAATATAATATGCTAAATAAAGGCGATGGAGTCGTCCTAGGTCTATCAGGTGGACCTGACTCTGTGTGCCTTTTTTTTGTACTGTTAGCACTTAAAGAAGAATACAATCTGACTATATCAGCAGTTCATATAAATCATATGATTAGAGGCAAGGATGCAGACGAGGATCAGGAATATGTGGAGACGTTGTGCAAGGAATTCAATGTTCCTTTAAATGCTCTTAGAATCGATATTCCTGCTCTTGCAAAGGCATCAGGCCGTTCTATAGAAGAAGAGGCTAGGATTGCCAGATATGAAGCTTTCGAGAGGGCCGCATCTGCTCTTGAGGAACAAGGAATACCTGCAAAGATTGCAGTGGCTCATAATGCCGATGACAATGCAGAAACTGTGCTATTTCACATGGCAAGAGGCACAGGATTGGATGGCGTCTGCGGAATTGCTCCAAAGAGGGATAAAATCATTCGTCCCTTGCTTGCAGTTCCTAAGAAAGACATATTGGAATTTCTCAACGAAAATGAAGTGGCATATTGCATTGATGGAACAAATGCCGAAACTGATTACGACCGCAATCGAATCAGACACAACATCATGCCGGAATTAACCAAGATAAATGATAGAGCGCTAGAGCATATTTCGGATATGACAACACGACTATCTGAAATTGCAGAGTATATCTCTCTGGAGTCCAATGGTTTGCTTCAGATGGCCAAGCTTGATGGAGATAAGCTTAGAAAAAGAACTATCGCAACTGCACCACGTGTAATCGCCAGCCAGGCTATAAAGGATTATTTAAGCAAGTTTATGCCATATCAGAAGGATGTGGCAGCTGTCCACGTGGATTCCATTCTCGACTTACTAAACGAAGACGGAGAACGTCAAATTCAGCTCCCATACAAAAAGACCCTTATCATATCTTATGAAGAAATATATGTAATTGATACTGAAAAAGAGGACAATCAAAAGAAGATTAATCCTACTTTTAACTATCGAGAATTTGATTACAAAGAGGGCATGAAATACCCTACCGAAACCTATACGAAATGGTTTGATTGTGATAGAATAGGGGCTAATATTGTAATAAGAACCCGTGCAGAGGGTGACTATCTATGCATCGATTCAGATGGAAATCGCAAATCTATACAGGATTATTTTGTAGATGAAAAAATTCCACGACATTTAAGAGATGAGGTGCCACTTGTATGTGATGGAAATCATGTTATGTGGGTGGTCGGTCACCGAGTCAGCGAGTATTACAAAATTTCAAAAAATACCACTCGAGTATTAGAGATTAGTTATACGGAGGAATAGTAAAATGAGTGAGAACATCAGAGTTCTTTTGCCTGAAGAAGAATTGGCAGCACGTATTTCAGAATTAGGAGCACAAATCAGCAAGGATTATGAAGGAGAATCAGTATTTCTTGTTTGTATCTTAAAGGGCGCTTCATTCTTTGCTTGCGAGTTGGCAAAAAGAATCACAGTTCCAGTAATTATCGACTTTATGGCTACATCTAGCTACGGCGGAGGCACAGTTTCTTCTGGAGTAGTTAAGATTAAAAAGGATTTGGATTTGGATCCAACAGGCCAGAACGTTATTATCGTTGAAGATATCATTGATAGTGGAAATACATTAAACTACCTTGGTCAGCTTTTCAAGGATCGTGGAGCTAAGTCAGTTCGCATGGTTACAATGCTTGATAAGCCAGATCGTCGTGAGGTAGATGTACACGTTGATTACACTGGATTTACTATTCCAGATCAGTTCGTAGTTGGTTACGGTCTCGATTACGACCAGAAATATCGTAACCTTCCATACATTGGCGTTGTAGAGCTAGACTAGGAGGCGGAATTGAAGAAAAACAGAGCTTCAGGAATGATTATCTATGCTTTGTTTGTTTTTGTTGTGTTAGCTATTCTTTACACAAGCATGGGTAAATCAACTACCACATACACCCGAAGAGAATTTGACAAAGCCTTGGCTAGAGATGAGGTAAAATCAGTCAATATTACTCAGAACGAAGAGGTACCAACTGGCTCAGCAGAAATTACTCTTACTGATGGCACAGAGGCTACTCTTTACGTTTCAGATGTTAATGAGATTCAGGAAGAATTAAAGGAAGCAAAGGTTGCCTATACTGTTTCAGATATTCCACATGACAGCTGGATTTCTGAATTGTTGCCAATGCTTATTGTTTTAGGAGCGGTATTCATCCTCTTTATGATTATGATGAATGCACAGGGCGCTAGTGGTGGCGGTGCCAATGCTAGAATGATGAATTTTGGCAAGAGCAGAGCTAAGCTTACAAACAAAGAAGATATCCACACTACTTTCGATAATGTAGCCGGATTAAAGGAAGAAAAAGAAGAAGTTGAAGAGCTTGTTGATTTCTTAAAAGATCCTGCTAAATATACAAAAATCGGTGCTAGAATCCCTAAGGGCGTTATCTTAGTTGGCCCACCAGGAACAGGTAAGACACTTCTTGCAAAGGCTATAGCTGGAGAAGCAGGAGTTCCATTCTTCTCAATCTCTGGTTCGGATTTTGTTGAGATGTTTGTTGGTGTTGGTGCTTCCCGTGTCCGTGACTTGTTCCAGGAAGCAAAGCAAAACGCACCATGTATCGTATTCATCGATGAGATTGATGCGGTAGCAAGACGCCGTGGTACAGGTATGGGCGGCGGCCACGATGAGCGTGAGCAGACACTTAACCAGCTCCTTGTAGAGATGGATGGTTTTGGCGTTAATGAAGGCATCATCGTTATGGCGGCTACAAACCGCGTAGATATTTTAGACCAGGCTATCATGCGTCCAGGACGTTTTGATAGAAAGGTTTATGTTGGCAGTCCTGATGTTAAGGGCCGCGAGGAAATCCTCAAGGTACACGCTAGCAACAAGGCTTTAGCAGAGGATGTTGATTTGAAACAGGTTGCTCAGGCAACAGTTGGTTTCACAGGCGCAGATTTAGAGAACCTTCTCAATGAAGCAGCTATTCTAGCAGCTGGTGAAAAAAGACAATACATCCTTCAGGAAGATATCAAGAGATCTTTCGTAAAGGTTGGAATTGGTAAAGAAAAGAAGAGCAAGGTTGTTTCAGAGAAAGAAAAGAAGATTACAGCCTACCATGAGGCCGGTCATGCAATTCTTTTCCATGTACTTCCAGATGTAGGACCTGTATACTCAGTATCTATCATTCCTACAGGTGCAAGTGCAGCAGGCTATACAATGCCTATTAATGAAAATGACGAAATCTTTAATACAAAAGGCAAGATGACCCAGGACATTATTGTTTCATTGGGTGGACGAGTTGCCGAAGAACTTATATTTGACGATGTTACCACTGGTGCTTCTAATGACATCAAGCAGGCTACAAAGATGGCTAGAAACATGGTAACAAAGTATGGATTCTCACAAAATATAGGTATGATTCACTACGGTGATGACGATGAAGAAGTATTCATCGGCCGTGATTTGGCTCATACAAAAGGCTTTTCAGAGGCTACAGCTAAAGCTATCGATGAGGAAGTTAAACGAATCATTGATGAATGTTATGAAAAAGCTGTGAAAATTTTGCGAGAAAACGAACAGATACTACACAAATGTGCTAATCTATTATTAGAAAAAGAAAAGATAGGACGAAGCGAGTTTGAGGCCCTATTTGAATCTTCAGGTACGAATGAGACCGCTGTAGAGGGTATAAACTGGGGAGAATAGTGCAATATGCACAAAAAGCTTAGTTAGTATTTGTTATATTTGTGCACACTTAAGTATTGTGAGGTCATATAATAAACATCGTAAAAACCCCCCAATACATTATATAATTTTTACTAACCCCATAGTAAAAATACCTTCTCCTAAAAAGACAGCGATCGTTGCTGTCTTTTTTACTATCTAAAAATATCTAAGGGGAGTTGGAATGAACATCCAAGCTATTTACTCGGACGGTACAGCTGAATATAGAACTCCTATGGAACCGGAGCCTTTTGATTTAGTAACTATCAGACTGCGTGTATACCATCAGGAAGACCTGGAGGCATTTTTAGTATCTGGTGATAAGAACATTAGAATGCATCTTGAGAGAGCTCGTGGAGAGTTTGATTATTATGCATGCGATGTTAAGCTTGAAGATAAAGAGTTTAGATATCACTTTGAAATAGTAGGCGACTATGGCCTTTATTATTACGATAGAGTAGGTCTTTGGCGTGACCATAGAGAACATTATGAGTTTTCTATTATGCCTGGCTTTTCCACACCTTCCTGGTCAAAAGGTGCGGTTATGTACCAAATCCTTGTGGATAGATTCTGTAAGGGCGACCCAAGCACAGATGTAGAAACAAATGAATATCATTATGTAGGAGCACCAGTTGAGCGTGTTGAGAACTGGGATGCTATACCTGCAAATCTTGATATAGGAAGATTCTATGGCGGAGACCTAGAGGGAGTCAGACAGAAGCTCCATTATCTTAGAAGCTTGGGGGTTGAAGTAATTTATTTCAATCCATTGTTTGTTTCCCCTTCTAATCATAAATACGACACCTCAGATTATGACTATATAGACCCTCACCTCACCGTAATTAAAAAGGATGGGGGAGCGTGTTTAAAGGATGGGGATTATGACAATTCCCATGCCACTAAATACAAGCTTAGAGTGACCAATAAGGAAAACCTCGAGGCAAGTAATCAATTCTTTGCAGACTTTGTTAGAGAGGCCCATGAGAAGGGAATACATGTAATTATTGACGGTGTATTTAATCACTGTGGTTCCTTCAACAAATGGCTCAACAGAGAAAAGATTTATTCAAAGGAAGAGGGATATGCTCCTGGAGCTTATGAAAGCAAGGACAGCCCATATCACAATTTCTTCTACTTTTATGAGGATACATGGCCAGATAACAAATCATATGACGGCTGGTGGAGTCATGATACGTTGCCAAAGCTAAATTATGAGGAATCGCCTGAATTGTGCCAGTATATCCTCAATATAGGAAAAAAATGGGTTAGTGAGCCATATAATTGCGATGGATGGAGACTTGATGTGGCTGCCGACTTAGGTCACTCAGAAGAGTTTAATCATAAATTCTGGCATGATTTTAGAGATGCAGTAAAATCAGCAAATCCAAATGCAATCATCCTTGCAGAGCATTATGGTAATCCGACTGCCTGGCTGGCTGGTGACCAGTGGGATACAGTTATGAACTATGATGCCTTTATGGAGCCGCTTACATTCTTTTTAACGGGAATGGAGAAGCATTCTGATGAATTCCAACCTAGTGCTATTGGTGATGGTGAAAGATTTAAAAATACAATGCTTCATTTTATGGCAAGGCTGAAGACTCCATCATTGTATTGTGCAATGAATCAGCTTTCTAATCATGACCATTCAAGATTTTTGACAAGAACGAATCACACAGTAGGAAGACTTGACACCAAAGGGGCTAAGGCTGCTGAGGATGGTGTAAGTATTCCTGTTATGAAGCTAGCTGAAATGGTACAAATGACTTGGCCTGGTGCTCCGACATTGTATTACGGTGATGAAGCTGGCGTATGTGGCTTCACAGATCCAGATAGCCGTAGAACATATCCATGGGGCCATTGTAACTATGATCTTATCGATTACACTAGAGATATGATTATGGTTCATAAACTAAGTCCAGCTATTAAGCAGGGCTCGTTTAGATTTTTAAATTGTGGTCAGGGATTTATTAGCTATGCCAGATTCACAGCCAATGAGCAAGTTATCGTAGTTATCAACAGCAATGGCAATGGCATAGAAGTGGATATTCCAGTTTGGATAGCTGGCGTTCCACTAAATTGCAATTTGGAAAGAGTAATTATGACCAATGAGGTTGGCTATTCAATAATGCCTACCGATATAATTGTTGAAGGAGGAAACCTTCACGTCAGCCTTCAACCATATACCGGCATAGTGTACAAAAGATAGAATGGATATTTTATTTTACAAGCATGCACAACATATAGTATAATCATTACAAGTTTTGGGAATGTTCCACAATACTTGGGATGTAATACTATACGGGAGAGTTATTATGGCAAAGGATCTCACATGTCAAGGCAAGATCGACATGCAAGCACTTGAGGACCGACATAAAGAGTTAGAAAAAGCATGGAATGATTTGCTAAAAGAAAGAAGAGAGTTTGAAGCACGGATTCATACTCTAGAGCAGCAGGAAAAACAGTTTGAGTTGAAATGGGACTTGTTAATCCAGGAGACTCAAAAGCTTGCTGAGGATAAATTACAATTCGAGAGAAAGAAGAAATTCTTTGATCAAGTACAGGCTCACTCTGTGGAGCCTTATGTAGCTGAGGATAACATCGTCCATGGGGAGATGTTCTTTTCTGGTGTCACTACACCAAAGGCCCTCAAAAAGCGTTATAAGGACCTTATTAAGATTTACCATCCTGATGGAGAATCTGGCGACACAGCTACTGTAGCAGAGATTAATCGTGAATACGAAGATCTCAAGAATCAGATGTAATGAAATTCATATCATCAGGCAATGGGGCAATAAACTCCATTGCCTTTTTTGTTATAGGGTGAATAAAACTGATTTTGTGTGAATGTAAAGCTTGTCTTGTCATATATTCAAAATCAGGGTTGTATAAATGGTCTCCGATTAATGGATGGCCAATATATTTAAAATGTACACGGATTTGATGGGTGCGGCCTGTCTCAAGATGAATTGAGATTAGGCTGTGACCTTTTTGCTCATCTATGACTTCGTAATGAGTAATTGCACGCTCGCCGTTTTCAAAATCTACCTGCCTTGTGATAATGGAATCGCCCACTCGGCCTATAGGCGCGTCGATGGTTCCTTTTGGCTCGTCTAAGTGACCGCGTACGATAGCATAATATTCTCTGTGAAACTCACGGTTTTTTACCATCGTAGATAAAATATTTCCGGAAACTAAGTGCTTGGCAATGACAGTAAGCCCAGAAGTATTCTTATCTAAACGATTAGCACATCTAAATATAAAAGGCTTATTCTGAGCCTCATAATAATATGCTAGACCATTTGCTAAGGAATCTTCGTAGTGATTTAAGCTAGGGTGTATAGGGAGTCCAGCAGGTTTATTAATGACGATTATATCCTCATCTTCATAAACGATATCCAAATCCATTTTTACTGGTGGAATCTTTTCAGATGAATTATCCTCTGTAATATTTACAGTTAAAATCTCGCCGGCTTGGAGTTTGCGATTCATATGTACCCATTCACCATTGATAACCACATTATTAGGCATCTTTTTGATTGCGGTGATATTGGCACTGGAATAGCCCTGGGATTTCAGATATTTGTCAATAGAATACCCTGCATATTCAGAATTGATTTCATAAGTTAATGTTCTATTCATAGCTATAATTTATCTGTATATAGACAAAAAGTCAAAAATAAAGAGCTCATACTGGGGCGTATGAGCTCTTATTGAAGAAGGAGAATTGGTTAAATGAAGAAAGTAAAGCTATTACTCTTTTACTTCATTGTAGCAACCACGTTAACTGTTTTTTTAGAAGAATCGAATGGAATAACGTTTCCTTCGATTTCCTTGCCATCAACAGTAAGGCTTGCAACACCCTTTTGAACCTGGTTAGGATTCTTTATTTCGATGTTGTATATTACACCTCTGTATTCACGAGTGATATTGAAATCACCAAATGCAGCAGGTGTACATGGATTTACAGATAATCCCTCTAAGGTTGGGTAGATTCCTAAGATATACTGGGAAATATTTGTAAATGTCCAAGCAGCAGTACCTGTGAGCCAGCTGTTCTTAGCCTCACCGTGGAATCTAGCATCAGCGCCAGCAACCATCTGTGAATAAACATATGGCTCAGTTCTATGAATTTCCGAAATGTCCTCGATGTATGAAGGACAGGTCTTTTTGTAAACTTCAAATGCTCTGTCACCACGGCCAATGCATGTTTCAGCAATTGAAATCCATGGATTATTGTGACAGAAGATACCAGCATTTTCTTTGTATCCTGGTGGATAAGATGTAATCTCACCAAGTTCAAGATGATATCTTGTGTAAGCAGGCTGTAAAATCATTACGCCGTACTTTGTATCAAGCTTTTCTTTTACAGAATCAAGGGCTTTCTTTGCGTTACCATCATCAACGCCTACACCAGCCATTACACACATACCTTGTGGCTCGATGTAAATCTGTCCCTCATCACATTCCTTAGAACCAACTTTGTGGCTGTAAGCATCATATGCTCTGACGAACCAATCGCCGTCCCAACCATCTTTTTCGATTGCAGCAGTCATCTTATCAACTTCTGAAAGAACACGAGCTTCTTCAGCAGTGTCTCCCATAAGCTTTGTAAGAGCGGCATATTCACGACCATATTTTACAAACATACCAGCAATAAATACTGATTCTGCAACAGGTCCTTCACTAGGTCCGAAGCACTGGAAGCTTTCGCCTGGATGCTCTGAGAAGCAGTTAAGGTTGAGACAGTCGTTCCAGTCAGCACGACCAATAAGTGGAAGGTCATGTGGACCCTTGTGATTGACAATGTAATCAAATGAGCGCTTTAAGTGCTCCATAAGTGTTGTAGCAACTGACATATCATTATCGTAAGGGACCATTTCCTTAAGAATTGATGTGTCTCCTGTTTCGCGGATGTAAGCGCTTGTTCCAGCGATGAGCCAAAG
>JAEEGI010022596.1_pt1 | contig 12410 bp, 8 predicted proteins | sample 8958751 | NCBI WGS metagenome assembly JAEEGI01 (sample SAMN16246545, study PRJNA631951) | gut metagenome | biome: gut microbiome; feature: rumen; material: KS-attached | host: Bos | place: Iran: Karaj | collected 2018-10 | reverse complement strand
GTCCTACCGACGAGCAGTTCAACCGTACCATCGAGAACTTCAAGAAGAACATCCCAGAGAGCAGGATCAGCAACCAGTACTGGATGTCCAACATCATCAAGTTCTTCAAGAATGGCTACGACTACGATGCCGAATATGAGGCCGCCGTCGCTAACCTGACCAAGGAAAGCATCCGCGAAGCAGCCGGCAGGCTCTACCACTCCGGCAACTACACCGAAGTAGTCCAGAACCCGCAGGAGAAGTAAGTCCTGTGAATATACTATAGCAAGAGGTCGACTCAAAAGGGTCGACCTCTTCTATTTATGCTCCAGGCAGCGCAGCGGCGGCAAATTGCCTCTTCGAGGACTCCGTTCGCTTCGCTCACTCCGGCCCCTCCCATCGCCATCTGCGTCATCGCTGCGCGATAACTTGCTGTCGACGGGCCCCGCCCCCTGCCCGTGTCCGGGGGTGGACACGCCTCTCAGAGGCAACTGCCATCCGCTGCACTGCTCCCTGGTACACCAAAGGCAATGGTTTTTCCCTTGATTGCACAGAATCACTATTGACTCATAATAAAAAGAGACAGTCAAAAAACCGCTTGATAATGATGAGAGGCTATTGTATTTCTCCCTTGTTACGTTTAGCTTTGTATGGCTATTATGCCATAACCTAAACGAGAAACAATGACGACTTCCAGCTCAACATACCGGCTACGGTATCTCAATGACATCATTGAAGTATGTGTCGGCTATGACACTTATTCAAATAACAATTCCCTTGCTGTTCTCCTACTATCCCGTGCGGAGGATAACTGTACAGAACAGATTATCTGTAATGCTTCTACTGACACTCCATTTTTGTACAATGAAGTGTTCGGAGTCATAACGGTTAATCTTGAATCTTCAACAGACTTACCGGCCGACGAACAATATGTCGATGTAAATAACTTTCCCCAAATAGAGAACTGGCTTATCGACAATAATCTAGCTTCACCTTTAGGGAAAACTGAAACTAGTGGACGTGTCAATTATCCACTATATAGATTTATACTACCTGGTGATTAACCCAGAATAACAGACGCCAAAAGGCTATAGCTCGCTGTACTTCTTTGCTGAGCCCCTAGCCTTATCAACCGGATACTTTTCCTCGTTGACCTTCAATTTCTCAGTTACGATCTCATAAATGTCAAGATCGCACTTGTCAGCCAAGAGTATTGCATAGTTAATGATGTCTGCAAGCTCCTCTCTGACTTTTTCTTTCTTAGCTTCCTCCGGTTTTTTCCATAGGAATGCCTCCAACAACTCCGCAGATTCGATTGAAATCGCGATAGCAAGGTCCTTCGGATTATGGAATTGATCCCAATCCCTGTCTCGAGTAAAGGCCAATACTTTATCTGACAATTCTTCGATTGTATGCTCTTTCATTATACAAGTTATTCTTGAATTGGTATGAACTTCTTAAGATAATCACGTAATGCAGGATTGAAGGCATAAACATAACAGCCTTTTATCCCACGCTTCATCATAACAGCATATGAGTTGATGATGAATGATTTCAAGTCCTTATCTGATACTCCGCTCTTGACTTTGGAATCGTAAAACTTATTCCTGTCAATGACAATGCTATCACTCACAGGATCATAATCTATCTCAGGACCGAATACCACAGCGACGTAGTTGAGGTCATAGCCCTGTGTTGTATGTATACACCCGATTTCATTGATTGACTCAGGCCTGAGAATCCATTCGGAATTCGACATATTCCAAACATACTTCTCTCCATCAAGCTCTATATCATACAGTCCCTTAGACAGAGCTTCATCAGCACTCGCAACACCTTTAGTATTCCACTTCCATCCATATCCGGCGACTACACGACATAAGGACATCTCAGCATCCAACTCCTTGATTCTCTTGATCATTGCATTTGGATTATCCCAAATCTTGAAATCATAATCGAGGATATCCTTCTTTGAATGCAATGAATTCGAAAGGATACTGTCAATATACTCGGTAAATGACCCACCTCCGAGACATCTCATCTGGCTTTTCAATTCCCTGCGAATGATTTTCCGCCCTAGTAATGACCTCTCGAATTGCGCATCAGTAATATCAGAAGACTTGACCGTCTGATTCTTGTCATAGACCAATATGCTATATTTGGAACGCAGTTGTACCATATCCAACTGAGTAGCCTTTTTTCTGTCTAAGCCTAGGATAGAGCAAGCTTTATCAAAAGACCCATAGCTGGTAAGTGACTTTCTTTGTGCCAAACGGTGAGACTCATCGACAAAAACTATATCATACTGTTCCTTCAAAACATCCTGAGGGCCGATTACCATACTGCCCCGTAAGCCTGCGCCTCTCGAATCAGCGAACACGCTTTTGAATGTTTTACGGATTGAAGTCATTGGAACGACAAAACCTATTCTAAGATGACCATGTCTTTCAACATACTTCTGTATCTTATTTGCTAATGATATCCTCGGCTCTAAGTCACTTCTTTCTTCAGGAGTCATATCCTGTGTGTCGTATAATGTCGACATAGATAACGACAAGCAACTTATCATATTGATGACAACCACGGACTTCCCCGTTCCTGCAGTTCCTGAGATAACTGCGGTACCCTTCTCTCCACGCTCGAGACACTCGATCATATGGGTCAGGATTTCTATCGAAGCGGCTTCTTGTTCCTGAGTAAGTACTGTATATGGAGAATACTTGAATAAGTTCGAGTTGCGGATAACTGAGGCTGGTTTATCAGCTAGATTCTTCTTCAGCAACTCATTCCATATAAGGTCTGCTTTATGCTGATAAGCTGATCGCTGATAGTAATTATGGGTACTTGACTGACCTCCGTTTCTATTCTGCAACGTCATTGAATTATCAGCCGCAAACAGTTTGATCAACGTTTGCTCGATATCGAGTACAGCCGACTTATTGAACGCACCATCGAAAACGATTTCAATTACTTCAAGCCTGTTCCGATCTGGGTTGGCAAGATGTTGACCAAATCTATTGCACGCACTGGTAGTCTCGCCCACATATAATTCAAAAGCATTATGTATCAAGTAGACAACTGGCCAGTCTCTACCTTTCTCATGAAGCTTTACCTGCTCGAGACCATATGCGCTGAACTGATAAGAATTGATGTCTGGTAATCGCATCAAGGCAGAAGAATCTACGTCCATACCAAAACTATTCGAATATAAACTGAAGGCTCACAATTACTTATACTAGAAAATAAACATCATTACTCTGTTCTTTTATCAGGAAATGGCGAAACTGAATGAAAACTTTCTAGCATTTAAAAATATAAATAAACACAAAGAAAAACAAATACAACTTATTTGGTATTCATTATTGTATTTAAATACGAAGACATACTCTTCAATAATTGCTATATTTGAATGGTAGAAACCACACGTAATAAAATAACCGTTTCACAATATGAAGAAGTCTTTAGTTTTCTTATTAGCTGGTGCCTACCTGCTCTTATCATCCTGTGCAACCAACAGTGACATCGATAACCTTCAGCACCAGATTGACGGGCTGAAGTCTGGTCAGATTGCCACCATTGAGAACCAGATCAACAGTATTAACGGCAGCATCTCCTCTCTTCAGGAGGCAGACCGTGAGATCAAAGGCTACATCACGGCATTGCAGAACACTGCGTCGGAACTACAGAAGAGCATAAACTCTGCAGACGGAAAGATTGATGACCTTGAAAAGGCTCTTGCCCTTGTCAACTCTGCGATCGAGAACCTCAAGGCGAAGGACAGCGCCCTTGAACAAAGGATATCCGACCTCAAGGATTATGTTGACACCCAGCTCAGGAGTGCTAAGGATTGGGTGAGCGCCACATTCGCCACCCTGGAGCAATACAACGGCATTGTCTCGGAGATAGGAGGCCTCAGGGGCAGCATCAGCTCTATCAATACCGCTATGGAGCAGATGGAAAGCCGTCTCAACGGCAAGATTACATTGACGAAGGGCGAGATCGAGGAAGCATATACCAAGGCGATAGGTTCATTGGAGTCCTCATTGAAGAACTGGGTGAACGAGCAATTGGAAGGGTACTGGACGATAGCCGAGACTGAAGGGAAGCTTGAAACATTGGAAAGGAACCTTACCCAGGAAGACGAGTCAATCCGTGGTGATATCGGCAAACTGCGTGCTTCCCTCGACTCTGCCAAAACCGAATTGACAGAGGGATATAAGGCCGCCATAAAGAAGGCAATCGAAGAACACAACGGAGTACTTGACGGCAAACTGTCCGAGGCAGTATCAGGTCTGAATACAAGGATTGACGGTGAGGTATCAACGATCAATGAGAGGATAGGTAGACTTGAAAAGAGAGTTCTTGATCTTGAGTCATCAGTATCCAAACTGTTGTCCCGGATACAATCTCTTTCATACATCCCTCGTTACACAGATGGAGCTTCGACTATGTGGCATCAGAATACGTCGGATGGGTCCACAATTGCCAGGGATACTCTGGATTTCCGTGTGAGTCCAGCAGACTGTGCTGATGCGCTGGTTAAGGTCTGGGATAAAGCTGTGTCAGCAGAAGCTATCAGTCTCATGACTCGCGGTTCTCAGAAAACTGTTGCTCTTCCGGTACTCTCCGTAACTGGAGGAAATGGGAAGGTAAGTGTTGTTCTCGATGGCAGTCAGTTGGGTGAGGAGTTCTTCACAGGAAAACAGCAGATGAGTGTTGTTGTCATCATCTCTGATGGCAACAATGAGCGCACCAGCGAATATGTTGCCATGGTGCCAAATAGTATTAATTCAATAATTGAGATAATTGAAATTGAGTCTGTTATCATCAATGCAGAAAAGACAAGAATTGTAGTCGGAGAATCATTGCAGCTTTCTGCCTCAATTATGCCTGATAATGCAACTGATAAGAGTGTTAGTTGGTCTTCCTCCAATGAGGAAGTAGCAATAGTTGATGATAACGGAAGAGTTATAGGAGTCAATGAGGGGACTACCGTTATTACCGCTACGGCAGGCACAAAAACTGCTATATGTACTATTACAGTTACACCCATTGGAGATTATTTAGCTTTTACCGCATCAGAACCAAGTACCATTGCATATTCTTACAGTGGCCCTAAGGGGATTCTTGAGTATAGTTTTGATACTATTGAATGGAAGTCCTGGGTCAATTATCTCGAATTAACCCCTAACAAAACAATCTATGTAAGAGGGAAAGGCTGGGCTAGCTGGAGAGATGGTTATCTCCGTTTTAGGATGACGGGGAAAATCGCTGCTTCGGGAAACATTCTGAGTTTGGTGTATTACGATGACTTTGAAAATCAACTTAGTATCTGGAATAGAGCATATTTTGGGACTATGTTCTCTGATTGTACAAGTCTCACTCAAGCCCCAAAACTCCCGGCAACAATTCTTTCTGAATATTGTTATGAAGACATGTTCAGCGGTTGTACAGGTTTGGCTGAGGCTCCGGAACTTCCAGCAATAACTCTTACAACAGGATGCTATTCTGGAATGTTCCGTGGTTGCACTGGTTTGACTAAAGCCCCAAGACTTCCGGCAACAAATCTTGCAAAAGATTGCTACGATAGTATGTTCGGTGGGTGTACAGGGCTGATCCAAGCCCCAGAGCTTCCAGCAATGTATCTCGCTGAGACATGCTACCAATACATGTTTAGCGGCTGTACGGGTTTGACTGAGGTCCAGGAGCTTCCAGCAACAAATCTTGCAAGAGGATGCTATTTTTGTATGTTTTGGGGTTGCACAAATCTGACCCAAGTTCCTTCTATTCTCCCTGCAACAACCCTTGCGGAGAGAAGCTACTATGGAATGTTCGGAGAATGTACAAATCTGACTCAAGCTCCGATACTTCCAGCAACAAATCTAGCGAAAGAATGCTATTTATCCATGTTTGATAATTGTATTAATCTAACTCAAGCCCCAGATCTTCCGGCGACAAATCTTGCAGAAAGCTGTTATTACAATATGTTCTTTCGTTGTTCCAGTCTGACTCGGGCCCCTGAACTACCAGCAAGAATACTTGCTAAACTGTGTTATTATTGTATGTTCAATCAGTGTACATCTCTTTCATACATCAAGTGTCTTGCGACGAATATATCTGCTGATCATTGTACTTTTGGCTGGCTAAACTACGTGGCCGAATCTGGCACCTTCGTTAAAGCTAGTTCTATGACAAACTGGGAATGGGGGTCAGAAGGTATCCCTCCTTCTGGGTGGACAGTTGAAGATGCCTCCGAATAACATTCTCATTTCAAGGCATATGTCTGATAACAGATTATTATCCCCTCAAGTGTGTCCAACTAGGTATTATTCATCAACAAAACAGCAAGGATTACATCATTTCCTCTCTCATATCAAACAGTTTGAGAGCATAATCGGCATCGGTTATGATCTTTCTCCCGTATTGCTTTGATATCTTTGTTATCAGTCTATATATTTGTAATTGCCTCCTATGAGATAACGGTATCATTACCGTCAAGGTCTGAGAATGTCACGAAGATTATACGACTACAACAAATGCTTTGAGATTGCACAGCAATGCTCCTGTTCTTCCGAGATGCAGAAGCTAAACGGAAGCGCGTATAACGTGGCAAGAAAGAATGGATGGATAAAAGACTATACCTGGTTCAAGGTTAGACAGCATTCACCATACACGTATGAGGAGTGTTTTGAGATAGCGAAGAGCTATATGTCAAGGTTGGATCTTGCCAGAGGGAATGTTGGAGTTTATCAGGCAGCACTTAACCACGGATGGATTGACGACTATACCTGGTTTAAGTCCAGGCAAAAGCCCTATAACTATTGGACTAAGGAGCTCGTGATTGAAGAATCGAAAAAGTATAAGAGCAGAGGAGAGTTCCATGATTGCTGTGGGACAGCATACGGAAAAGCAAGGAAGAACGGATGGCTTGATGAGTTCACATGGCTGAAAGACGATAGGATTGATTTTTCGAACGATAGGATTGACTGTGTTTATGCATACGAATTCAGGAGTTTAAAGTCTGTATATGTTGGGAGAACACTGTCGAGACGAGTGAAGGATAGGGATAAAGAGCATATGTTTGTAGAAAAAGATGCTGTATTTCTGTTTGCCAAAAAGAATAGCATCCCTGTTCCCAAGATGATAATCCTCGAAGACTGTCTTACACTCGCCGAAGGTGTCGAAAAAGAAGGGCATTATCTTGAGTATTATCGCAACAAAGGCTGGCATATCTTAAATAGAGCAAAAACAGGAAGCATCGGATTGATCGCCAACAATAAATGGTCAAAGCGGACCTGCTATGAAGAAGCTCTGAAGTACAAAACTCGTGGTGAGTTTGCTGAACATAGCGCAGGGGCTTATGATGTTGCACGCCGCAATGGATGGCTTGACACATATTCATGGTTCGAGGAAAAACAAAAACCTGGTGGCTACTGGAATAATTACGAAAACTGCCATGAAGCGGCCTCACAGTGCAGAACAATAACCGAGTTTATAAAGAAGTATAATGCAGCCTACGTTAGCGCCAAGGATAATGGCTGGTTAAAGCAGTACATATGGTTCAAGAGAAAGAGAACGGCACACAACAAAAAATGGTATTATGATACTGTTTTTGAAGAAGCCAAAAAATACAAGACGAAGAAAGAGTTCTCTACTAAGGCTCGCGGCGCTTATAAGGTAGCTTTGGCAAACGGATGGATGGGGGTATATGACTGGTTTGAAGATACCCATAGCGTTCTAAGCAAGGCAGTTAAAGCATCAAAAAAGCTTAAATGGACATACGACATATGTAAACAAATTGCTAGTGAGTCAACCGGCAAATTGGATTTCAGGAGAAAATCTAGCGGAGCATATAATGCATCTTGGAAGAATAAATGGCTTGATGACTTCTTCCCCAAAAAGAAGAAGGATCATAGCTCCTCAGATTAACAGAAACCTGAGCCTCTTACTTCGGAATGCGTTACTATATCAGTTCACCAACAGTCAACTGAAAGATGAATATCTCCTCGTTCTCTCTCATATCTCATACATCATCCTCTTACATCATCCTCTCTCCTCAGCCTTAAACTATCGTCTATAATTGAAATTGTCATGACTGTGTTGTTTATCGGTCACAAGGCAAAAATGATAATCCTCCCGATTAACGGGAGGAGATGTAAAAGCGAGGATTGCTCCTCGCCTAGTATGAATACCAGTCTACAGATTACTCCACGGCCCTATTGAATTGCTATAATTCTATCCGCGTATTCATTCCATACGTCTGCTGCTTTAAATGCTTCAACAGATTCGGCTGGTACAGAGATTGGACAGTTATTTGTATCATCGAATGCCCGAGTACGAATTTTATATGGAGTATTGGCCAAACAGGTTATGGAGGTTAATCCCGTACAACCCTTGAATGCATAGGAATAAATGCCTGATAATGATTTCGGTAAAATTATGGTTTTTAGCCCAATACAACCAGAAAAAGCAAACTCATCAACGAGACAACCCACTGCAATCTCAATTGATGTTATTCCTGTACAGCCAGAGAAGGCAGACTCTTCGATTTGAGTACCTCTCGGAATCTCAATAGAGGTCAATCCCGTACAGCCAGAAAAGGCTCCCCTTCCGATACTCCCCGAGGTGTTTGTAATTCTGACTGACTTTAATCCGGTGCAACTCTTAAAAGCATACCAACCAATTACTATTACGGAGTTCGGAATCTCAATAGATGTCAATCCCGTACAGCCTTTGAAGGCAGACTCACCCAGAATGGTAACAGTATTTGGAATCCGGATGGATGTCAATCCCGTACAATCACTAAATGCATTCTCTAAGATTTTTGTCACAGAGTCTGGAATCTCAATAGAGGTTAATCCTGTACAGCCTGAGAAGGTATTATTAGCTATGCTATTCACAGTATCAGGAATCTTAATTGATTTTAGACCTGTGCAATTTGAGAAGGCATATGGCCCAATGCTATTTACAGATTCAGGGATATGAAATGAAGTTATCGATGTACACCCGCTGAACGTCCTTTCCTCAATACTATTAACAGAGTTCGGAATTTGAATTGAAATTAACCCTGTACAATTAGTGAAAGCAAACGAACCGATACTACTAACAGAGTTCGGAATATAAACTGAGGTTAATCCTGAACAACCTCCGAAAGCACTCTTACCTATACTATTTACGGAGTTCGGAATCTGAACTGAGGTTAATCCAGAACAGCCGGAAAAAACACCGTACTCAATGCAGTTAATAGTATCCGGAATCCCAATCGATCTCAATCCGGAGCAATTGTAAAAGGCAAGTTCACCAATCGTAACCACAGACTTCGGAATTACAAATGAGGTTAATCCGGTACAATAACTAAATGCATATCTACCAATACTGGTTACAGAATTTGGTATTAAAATAGAAGTTAAGCTTTTGCCACTAGAAAATGCATTATCTCCTATACTGGTTACACTTCCATCAAACAATATGACTCCCCTGCCGTTTCTATAACTACTAGAAATTAGATTTGCGCCAAAGCCTTCTGTATGATATGGATAATACTCATTACCATCACTGGTTGTGTAAAAGATTGCATTCGTTGATACATCAGGATCTACCACAATGACTTTGCAAGAAGCTTGAATACTTCCAGCCGTCGCAGAGATAGATACACTACCATTACTGACCGCCACAACTGTTCCATTAGCATCAACCGATGCTACGCTGGTATTGGAACTACTCCAGACTATCTTATCTGTCGCATCGTAAGGCTGAATTGTTGCGACTAATCTATCAGATTGACCCTTTACCAATATCAATTCATTATTGTTCAACGTAATAGACGTTGCCGGAACCATAACAGTTACGGCACACGAAGCCTGTTTGTCTCCAGCTTTTGCCCTAATGGTTGCGGAGCCTCCTGCTATTGCTGTTACTTTCCCATTCTGGTCAATTGTTGCTATGCCAGTATTCGAACTGCTCCACGTTACCTTCTTATCTGAAGCATCACTAGGACTGACATTTGCCTTCAGCGTTTCAAACTGACCCTTAATCAAGGAAATATCTGTCTTGTTAAGCGAAACAGATGTTACTGCGATGAATTTCTTCTTGACTGAAATGGAACAAGAAGCAGTTTTATCACCGGCCTTGGCCGTAATAATCGCAGAACCTTCCTTGATAGCTATCACCTTTCCGTTTTCATCAACAGTAGCGACCTGAGTGTCAGATGAACTCCAGGTTACGGTTTTATCCGTAGCATCATCCGGCATTACCGTTGCAGCAAGAGAGACTGACTGTTCTTCCTCGAGAGAAACGTTATCATAATCCAGGGATATGCTCTCAACAGGAACAGATACCGTGACTATGCAAGTAGTCTGATAGTTCCCTGCTTTTGCTGTTATTGTTGCAGTGCCGCCAGAAACCGCTGTGGCTGTCCCGTTTGCATCAACCGAAACGATATCCTTATCAGAACTATCCCATGATACTGTCTTGTCAGTAGCATCACTTGGGTTCACCGTGGCCACAAGTGTCTCAGACTGCCCTTTTATGAGAGCTAGTTCCCCCTTATTCAAGGAAATCGAAGTCACCGCAACCATTCCTTTACTGACAGTTACTCGGCAAGTGCCGGACTTTCCTCCGCAACTTGCTGTAACAGTGGATGTCCCTTCAGAAAGAGCAGTTACCAACCCACTATTACTTACTGTAGCAACCGATTGCTTGGATGAAGCCCATGTGATGGTTTTATCGGTTGCATTGGATGGCAGTACAGTGGCTGTCAATTGGACTGTTTCGCCAATCAGCATTTCTGCAGTTGCTTGCGCAAGACTAACCGAAGTTACAGCAACTTCCTGTTCTTTCTCCCCACAGGAGACAAGCAAGAATGGTAATACAAACAATACTAGGATGTATTTCTTCATGATGTATGGTGGTAATTTGATTACGTGTGGTTTCTACCGTTCAAATATAGTAATTAATCTAAACTATACCCCCGTGAAGTGATAAGAAATCAGGGAGGTCCAATGGATCTCCCTGAAAACGATTATGATAATACTCCCTATAGTAACAATCAAAACCTTAACGCAAGTCCAACACCATTATTGGTTATTCCGAAGGTGACTGAAGGTGCATATGACTCTACACTTGAGAAATTCCTCTCATTATATCTTTCTGCAACACCTCTCATTGTTTCATTAGCCTTAGCCATTTTCTTCCCCTTACCAGACAATTTTATAACTGCGATTGTAGTTAACACAGCACCACCTAATGCGACTACCGCGCCTTCGGTTCTGATTTCTGATAGTGCAGCATCAGATATATCATCGCCACCATAACTGCTGATAGCTACGATTAAACCACCACCCAACAATATAGCTCCGGGTATTAACATATACTTACCAACAGTTCTACTTTTCCTAGCATCATTAAAAACAATGCTCGCTTCTTTAAACTGTTTAAAATCTTCTGGAGATAAGATGATTCGTAAATCGTCATCAGAGAACTGCCGCTTAGTTTTCATATCGTGTAAGTCATCCCCGTCGACATACAATCCTGATGGATTAAAATCAACAGATCCATTCTCATAGGAAATAGATGAGATGGCAAACATCGGTAACGTTCGAACAGGACCACTCGTTTCAGAGAAATCAGTGTATTCAACTTTGTCACCATCAACTTTAAGTACTTTAGACTTAATAGTCTCCCCATTTTTCTTTGTGATGATGTCTTGTGCAGAGGCATAAAGAGGGAGACTGAAGATGAAAACTAGTGTTAAGAACCTTTTGAACATAAGCTAAAAAGAATAAACAAACGTCTACCAGAGATGATTGTCAACAGTCCCTGACAGGCACAAAGATAGGAAGAATTAAACGATTTACAATGATTCATTACGTATTGTGCCACAATTTGGCACAAGCTTGTTGTTTCTTTGTAGTGAGGAAGGTAACAACCTCCATTTAAACTATTTACATTATGAGAACAAAAGAGACAAAACCTATCAGGAAGATGCATCTGGACAACTTCCACATTGCGGGATTCGGTTATTGGGAGGGATGCGAGGCTTTCAGGCATCTGAAGATCGGGACCAAACTGGAGCTGGTCCGTGAAGCGGACAATCAGTTCGACCCTTATGCAGTAGCAATCTACTATGAGGACTACAAACTCGGTTACATTCCGCGTGGGTCCAACCACGACATCTCCAAGTACCTGGATATGGGGCTGGAGGACATCTACGAGGTGCGAGTCACCAGGATTACTCCCGACGTCCATCCTGAGCAGCAGGTGGAAGTCATAGTCAACATCCTAAATCAGGACCTTCAGGTCAGATAGGCAGGAGTATGAACACGAGTACGTCCCAGAGGGCGTGGCTAACCACAAGGGCGGGAAGGGTCTTGGGGGATATCCGGTAGATAAATCCCCAGACCGCCCCTGCCACGAGGGCTGCCATCACGAGC
>JAEEGI010022593.1_pt1 | contig 12413 bp, 3 predicted proteins | sample 8958751 | NCBI WGS metagenome assembly JAEEGI01 (sample SAMN16246545, study PRJNA631951) | gut metagenome | biome: gut microbiome; feature: rumen; material: KS-attached | host: Bos | place: Iran: Karaj | collected 2018-10 | reverse complement strand
AACAACAATTTTTACTGTGGGATTTTGATATTCTTTTCGCTTCATCATATTCTTTATTTTACGACTTCTTTATTTCCGTTCTTGATAAACACGCCCTTTCTCGTCGGCTTTCCGTTCAGCTTGCGACCCTGCAGGTCGTACCAGACGGCATGGTTATTGTCAACCGTGATGCTGTTGATGCCTGAGCCTACACCGATGGTCAGTTGTACCAGACCATCTACGAATGAACCATAGGAACTATCGCTGGTGAAGTAGAAACCTGTGTCATCGATGTCGTACTCATTGCCGTCAATCCATGCCTTGAGGGCAATGGGCTTGTGAGTATCTTCGGCAGAGACGCCCAGCACGGTAAGGAAGTAATGGCCATCCATACCCTTGATGGTGCCGCGGCACTCGCCATTGATGAACGCCGCCACCTCTGCATCGACTATCGGCTCGCCGTCCTTCTCCAGCGTGGCGAGGATGGTCATGTTGTCGGGATAGTGGTTGATGTTCTCCACCGTCCAGTGCCATTCGTCGTTAGCAGGAACTCTGCGGGCACGGGCAGAGGCTGTCATGGTCTGCTTCGGATAGTGGAACGTCTTGACATTAGTGGCCTTCGAGTGGTAGAGATAGCCATCGCCAGGCTTGATTTCCTGCAGCTGTCCTTCCCACGTGTAGCCATTGTACTCAGCAAAACTGGTGCGGTTCTTCACCATATCACCCTTTTCAGGGCTCAGGTCGGCGAAGGCCTCGTTGGGCGACATCACATAGCGTGCCAGCGAACCTATCCAGTTCCATTCCGGCGCAATGGTCTGTGGTGTATTATCCAAGTCTATCAGCATACCAATCCGGCTGAAGGAATAGCCATCATTCATGCGCACCTTATACATCTTACCCACCTCTATGTTGCGCAACGAACCATCAAGTTTGTCACGGTTCTTAGTCGGCTTGGCAAAGTAGTTGTGCTCCTTCACCTCCTCTATATATGGCAAGATGGCCTCATCGAAGACAGAAGCGATCTCCCATTTCTCTCCCTCGGCAGGCTTCAGATACAGGGACATCCAGTTCCAGCCCTTGTTCAGTTCGCGACGCTGCTGCACCAGTTCAGAAGATCTGAAGATGACAGGATGCTCATAGCTGCCGTAGATGGCATTGTCCTGGAATTCAATGGAAGCCGTCACCTCTCCGTTAGGCAGTTGGCAATCCACCAACGGATAGACTGTGCCTGTCGAGCTGTCATAAAGTTGGAAGATGACTTTGTGTTCATACTCATAGCTGGCATGTGGGTCGGGTTTCTCGATGGGGTTGCCATAGATGACCATGCTGACATAGTAGGCATCGCGCGTGGGGATGTATTCAGGATGGGCCACACCGATGCAGTTGCCCCACAGGTCGAAGGCACCGATCTTCGAGTCTTCATACTCCAGAATCTTGCTGCCGACAAAGATTTGTCCAGTCATGGTCATGGTACTGTTGTAGTTGCTCTCGTCAACCTCCCAGTTAGGAGCATCACCCATCACAATAAGGTTGAGACGCTGCGAACGCGTGATGTTCAGACGGTCCTTGACATAGATATAGGTTGTATAACGTCCGATGGGTACGTTGGCAGCGATGGTGAAGGTCACCGTCTTGCCCGCTGGGCCTACCGTACCAATCTGTTCGCTCACGGAAAGCCACTTCGGCAGGTTGACGAACTCGAAGCTTTCCTCGATATTGCTCTCCGAGCGGAGGAACACGTTGAAGGTCTGCTTCACGTCGCGCGGCTTGCTGATTTCGGTTTCTTCAAGTGTCATGCTCAGGGTGGAGAAGTCGCAGTGCAGCGTCCACTCCACAGGTTCGGACACGTTGCCCGAAAGGTCTTTCACGTTGGCGACGCGGAAGGTGAAGTCGCTGCCGTCCATACGTGGCAGGATGTCGTCGGGCAGTGAGAAGTAGATGCTGCGCTCAGAAGCGGTGAAGTTGTACTCCGTGGCATCCAGACGCATGCGCTGCGAGATGGGCAGCAGGGCGGGCGACGAAGCACTCAGATTATGCTCCTTGTCCACACCCGATGCCGTGAGCTTCGACACCTTCTTATCGCCGAAGTTATAGATGGAGAATTCGGTGGTCACCGTTCCTGACTTCGTGCGATGTATCGACTCGAAGGGGAAGTAGCCTATCAGTCCGGCATAGGTAGAGTCGAGGCGCTCGTGGCGGCGGTCGGCAATGTTCTTGCTCTCCAGTGCCGCATTCCAGATGCGCACGTCGTCAATGCTGCCGGCAAAGCCGCGGCCCACATAGAGATTTGAGCCAGCCAGTGCCGGTATGCTCGATTCGGGCAGTGTCTTCACAGCCGCTCCGTCCACGTAGGTGATGGCTGACGAGCCGCGGCGCACGTTCAGTGCCAGGTGGTGCCAGTTGTTGTCTATCAGGTTCTGTTCACTCAGCACCTCGTCGTCCACTGTCACGTCGTAGGTCTCCACACCGCGTTCATCGATGTGGCGCTGGTAGCTCTTCATGGTCAGCTTGCTGTCCTTGAATCCCAGGCGCAGGCAGTTGGGCAGGTCAATGAGCGAAGCATTGCCGTTACCATCCTGCTGGTCGGCACGGAACCACAGCTCCAGAGCGTAGTTGTCGGTGGTCTGCGGTGCGAAGGTCGAGATGTCGATGTCCAGCATTTCCTCGGCAGTCAGTTTGGCGGCGCGGTTGTCGTTGTTGATGTACCAGCTCTCGGCGCTCATCGTCATGTCGCGCGAGTGGGCCTTGTCGTTCACGGTCTTTCCATAGCCCTCGTCCATGTGCCAGTAGCCTACCAGTCCGGGCATGTAGGCAGCCTTCGACTTCTCGCGGTCAGCATACAACTTTTGTACGTCGCGGGTATCGTTCCATAGCGTCAGGTCGCGCATGCGTCCCTTCATCTTCGGTCCGCCCACAACCAGCCTGCCTCGCAGGTTGATGTCATTGGTGGGCGCGTCTTTCAGGATATCAACGGGACTGTCGTGGTCGGCATCGGCATAGATGGCGCTCAGCGTACCCTTGTCGTTCGAGTCGTTGTGCTTGTAGCTCAATGCCAGGTATATCCACTTGTCGGCAGGCAGCTGTACATTCGATGCCACGATATGCGAGGCGTCGGAGCCGCCCACACGTACCTTGGCAATGCCGTTCTCCGTGAAGAGTGACAGCTGGTTGGCGTCGGTACCTACGCTGACAATGTTGCCGTCAGCCTGGCGGTACAGCCACATATCCATTGCCAGGTCGCTGTTGTCAAACAGGAAGCTGGCCTGTGTGCATATCTGGTTGCCGTCCAGTTGCAGTGCCACATCGGGATTGGTGGTCTTGTCCACATTGAAGGCGGTGTTGTTCAGGTCACCCGTAATGATGAAGTTGTCGCTCTGGCTCAGCGCGTTCACGTTGATGGCCTCGTTGAAGTTTACATGGATTTCGTTGCGGTTGAGGAAGTTGACCGTACCGATGGGCGATGTAGAGCCGAGCACCTTCGGACCCTTGACGTCCTGGGTAATCTCGACGATAGCTGTCTCGAAGGTCAGTTCCTGAGCGCCATACATGCCGTAGGTCTGTGCCTGCAGCTCGAAGACACCATCCTCGGGGAATGAAACCACGGTGGTAAACGGATCGGTGTCAGGCAGCGGCACTGAACCCTCCTGGGGCGTCTCACCGCTCTTCACCTTCTGCCAGGCCTTGGCAATGGTCCATGAGCTGTAGCCCTTGCGGCGGTAGCGCACGCGCACGCCCTTCAGTCCGCTGTCTGTGCGGTCCAGATTGGCCAGTGTCACCACAAGACCCTTGTGTTCCGCATAGTCATACGAGTTGACGGTGGTGTGCGATACCGACATCTCAATAGGCGTCGAGGCAGGGATGAAGTGTACGCTGATGAATACCGGTTCGCTCACCGTCGAAGTGTCCTTCGCCGACTTAAACTCCAGCCTCAGGTTCTCGTAGTCGTTTACCGTCCCGTCGCCCTGAGATATCAGCAAAGACTTCTCGATACTCTCGCCACCCTTCAACTTGAACTTGCGGCCTTCCTTGCCGTTGCTCAGCGATGTGCCGTCCATCATCAGGATGGCACCGTTAGGATTGCTGCCGTCCTTACACTCCAGCACGTATTCGCAGGTGGTGTTCGTCTCGCTGGCGTTCGAGAGCTGCAGCTTGAACTGCGCTGCCGAACCCGACGGTACATTGGTCACGATGGCATCGCTCACCAGACGCATCTCGGGTTTCTCCACGCGCATAGTCGCTTCGTCGAGCTTCACCCCTGTCTGGTAGTATTTCGTATAGGTCGCATCCTCGTAGGGGTTGCTGGTCTGTCCGCCAAGCGTGCGGAAGATGGGACCCCACGTTCTGGGCGACTGATAGACGTTCACCGACAGGGCGGTGGTAGGCTCTGCGTCGCTGATAGACCAGTCGATAGCCTTCGTCACCGTGGTCGTGGTGTCACTACTATGCTGCGTGCCGGTTTTCTCGTTATGAAGGATGGTGGCATAGTCACCTACCTCGTTCCACAGAACACCGAGATTCGTCTCGCTGTTGATGATGGTCGTATAGTCGAAGGTGTTACCTGCTGTTTTTTTCTGTGTGAATGCCGAAGAGTGGGTGATGCTGGTACCGCCGGCTATGCTGTAGTTCTTCTCCAGATAAGTGCCATCGTTGGCAAAGGCCGCCAGCTTGTCTTCCTCGTTCTTGGCTATCCACTGCTGCCAGACGTATATCTGGTTCAGGCAGTATTCGATGGAATCGACAGACCTTGCTGCTTTCTCCGCCGCAGATCTGCCGTCGCGGATACGATAGCTGGGCCGTCCCTCGGCGGCATCGCGCTCCTCTTTGGTAAAGGCCTTGTCGGCATTGCTCAGACCAAAGCGTGCGTCGCCTTCCTTATACTTGGTGTAGTATGTCACCTGGCCACTGATAATCTTGGCCTCGTCGTCGTTGAGCGGGTCGTTGACGGTTACCAGCAGGTTCTTGACCGCCTGTTTCCAGTTAGGTATCAGCGTCTTTTCGATATAGCCCTGCGAATAGACAAAGGTGGTGGTGAATTCACGACCGACACAGAGTGCAGGCTTCTTATCAATCTTGTTCGAACCGTCCGTCTGCTTATAGACGCCGAGTCGGTCGCCCCTGCCGAAGAGCATATTGGTGGCGCGGCCTATATAGGTGTCGCCGTCGTTCTGGGTAAAGGTACCTCCCGAGGGTGTCGTCATCTTCTCCTTCACCTGGTAGCTCTGGGCCGCCCCTGTCACTCTGGTGGTATCCATGACATGGTTTTTACCGTTCTTCGTATTGTTCAAGATGCGCCATTCTATTTCTTGAGGCATAAATGCATATTTCCACTTAAGCTTAGGTCCTATGCTGGCGTAGTCACTTCCGCCGTGACTCCCTGCATCATGGTCTTTGTAACCTTCAGAGGTACAACGCACGGAATCTACAGTCCAGGAGGCAACACCTCTGCTGCCGGGCGGGCGGCGCAGAACCATATCCACAAAGTCGGGTGCCTTGGTGATATAGTTGGTGCCGGTAAGCACACCACCCAGCACAATCATCTCCAGCGCATTCTGGGTCGTCGTGTTCTTATTGGGTGCCTGCCATACCGTGGTGCGGTTGCCTACGGTGACACTGATGTTCAGATTGCGCAGGTAGTTGCCCACCACGTTAGGATAGCCTGCCGCGAAGCTGTATTCCAGATCGCCGTCCTTGTCAGGCTGGGCCTTGATGGTGTGTGACTGATAGACTTTACCTGGCTCAAACGTCTCGCCATTCTCCGACATAGATGCACAGGCTACGGAAGTCGAGGCGCTGGCCTCGTTGTTGATGTAAATCTCAGCATCCTCGGGAATCTCCTCTAACACTTCCTTGGTGTCCACATTGTAGTTGCTCTCCTTCACGTGGATGGTCATCGTGTAAATTTCATCCTGCTTGAACAGCGGATAGCCGAAGGCATAGCTGAAGGAGTTGCCGCTATAGTTCACGGCATTCACCTTTTCTTTGGTGTTGTCCAGTTTTATCGCCTCCACCTGCTCTTCACCGAAGGCGTCCTTCTCCTTGGCGCCACTCTGCACTACCGTGATTTCCACATTGTTGCGCAGCTGGTGCACAAACTTGGCAGTGTACTGGTAAACCTGCTTGGTGCCGTTTTCTTCCAGCGTATCGGCCTTAAGGGCTTTCTCCGAGGCAAGGCTGGCATTGATCATGGGCAGGTTGTTGGTGAAGAAGGGCAGGTTGTTATAGCGTGCCTGGTCGCCCGTCGCGTCGTTGGGGAAGCGGATGCTCTCCACCTTGTAGTTCAGCGGTGGCAGCAGGGCAGAGAATTCGCCCGTCTTGGCGTCGGTCTTAATATATATATAATGTGTATTCTGATTGTCGCTCGCCGTAGCTGCACCACGATAAGCAGTGCTGGCTATGCTGGGGGTAGCGCTGGCCACGTTGATGGGCGTGGTGCCGAAGTTACCCTCACCCTGGTCGTTCACCACATAGTTGAACGAGCTGTTGGCTTCGCGACCTAGGCTCAGTTTCAGCTCAGCCTGTCCGATGCGGTTCACGCTGCGTCCGAAGCCCAAGGGTGCGTCCTTGTCGGCAAAGCCGCTGTTGATGCGGCCAGTAACGTTCACCAGCGTATGGTCGAAGAAGTTCACCACCTCGGGCTTGTTAAAGTTATAGGTATCCTTCTCGCTTTGTGGGAAGGCGTCGAGCTTGTGGCCTTCGCGGTAAGCCTCGATGCGGTGGTTGCCGATGGGCACGCTGATTTCGTATTTTCCTTCCGTATCGGTCATGATGGGACCGTGTTTGCCCTCTACAAACTCTCCATCCACCTTGAATCGTACGCTATCGACGGGGATGTTGGTATTCTCATAGAATATCTGTCCCTTGACAACGAATGCCGACTTGTCGCTGAAGTCGTAGTTGTTCTGCGTCAGCGAGTTGGCACTGATATAAGCCGAGCGGCTCAGCGGTTCGAAGCTGTGAACGCCCTTGGTTGGCTTGATGGAATAGCTGGTGCCGGAACCAGTGAACGGAATGCCTCGGATGACGTAGTTACCCTGGTCGTCGGTCACGCCGTAGCGCGACAGTTGCTTCGTTGTGGGAATCAGCTTCGAGGCCTGGATGTTCACATCCACCGTGGCGTGGCGACCGTTGGGATAGTCGTTGGTGCAAGAGGCGTCAAAGGCCAGATGGCCGACGGACTCGTTCAGCGGCCAGTAGATTTGCAGACCTTTTTCATAACCGCTCAGCGTGCGGTCGTTGTAGTTGCTCTCTTCCTTGGCGTTCAGCACGTGGTCCCAGACGCGCACCTCCGAGATGTTGCCGTGGAAAGCGGTCTCGTTGGTGGCATCCCAGGCTCCACCGACAGAGAACTCGAAAATATAGTCGTCGTAAAGATTGTTCCCCTCAGGTAATGTTGCCACTTCCTTAGCCAGTGTCTCTTCCACGATATCCCAACCCCTAATCGTTCCATCGTCGCTTCCTAAATAAGCTGCATCTACCTCAGAAGCGGGATCTACATCAAACGGAACTTGTTCCAGTACTGTGATTTCCTCGCTTAAATCATACGTTGATTCTGGACCAATGGACGTTTTCGATGTCGAGGTCTGTTCTCCGACCTTCACGGTCAGATTGCCCTGGTCGTCTTTCAGCAGGTTGAGCAGTGAGAACTCGTTGGCAGGAAGCGTGATGCCTAAGTTGTACTTTTCGCGTCCGTAAACCGTATGGTATGACTTTATGAGCGAATGATCGGTGACAGGCTGCCTTTTGATAAAGAAGTAAATTCCCAATTCACCATATATTGTACCATATGTAGTGAAAACTCTACCCTCGGTGAAACCATCTTGTTTCCATTGGCTGGTGAAGGGCCAAACGTCATCATGTTCAATATCGTCTAAATTATAAACATTATAAGTTTTACCGCCAAGATTTACGGTAGTTTTCGTCCCTTTATATTTATTACGATGTACTATCACCGCCCTGACTAATGGCTTTTCAGTATAGCAGGTTGCCACCTTATAGGTGTTGGAGTACTCTGACTTCATCTGCAACCTGAAGGTCTTGTTGTCAGCAGCAGTGGCATCCTTCTCCAACAGGAAATGGCCCATGCCTGGTATGGTGCCCAGAATGCCCTTGTTCATCACCGAATCGGGACGTACGAACATCTGAACGGTGTTGGCCTTCTTGAATAACTTGGCGTTGGCGGTGTTGTCTGCATTCCAATAGATACCCCTTGAGACTCCTTCCACCTGCTTGGAATAGTCGTCGGTGGCATTGTCACCATTTGCATCCAGCGTGACGCGTACATTATCTACCGCACTGTTGCCGTTGGCATAAGTAATACGGCCCGTGATGGTACCCGTAGTCTGGCAGAAGCCGACATCCGTCATGCTGCTGGGTTTCTCGGTATTGGCAGCCAAGGCACCGGAATAGGCCATGACGCGATAGTCGTAGTAGAATCCCGGGTTGGCGGAATTGTCCTGCCAGGTATAGTTGTCGGCGGTGCCGCTGGTGGTGTGAATGTCCTGCCAGGCATCATCGTCCTCGCCAACAATGCGGCGGGAGATGACGAAATTGGTATTGGCAGTACCCGACTGGTCGGCCTTCCACTGCAGGACAACACCCTTCTGGTGGGTTCCTTTCGAACAAGTGAACCCTTCGATGGTCGTGCCGGAAATCAGTCCACACTCGGTGGCGTCGCTTTCAAACTTGTTCACTCCCGAATTGAGCGAAATAACCACCTTGTAGCGATAGCGGTCTAGATTGCTGGTGGCCGTCTCGTCTACATAGTTAACCACCTCGCCTGGAGCCAGTTCGGGCTTGGCTTCGAAGGTTCCTATTTCTTTCCAGTTGTTGTTGCCGGCATCACAACGCTGTATAGAGCCTTTCGGATTGCAGTCCTTCGGTATTCGCGAGTAGCTGATGTTCAGCTTCACCTTCTTCTCGACCGTGGAGTCTTGCGCAGCAGGATTAACCTTGACGTAAGGTTCGGTGCTGATGCAACTCTCCGTCACATTGCTGCCCAGCGAGTTCAGCACATCGTCAGTGATAGAGACGGTAGGGGTGCTGGCAACCCATTCGTCGGGAATGTTCACCACGCGGTATTTGTAATACTGGTTGTAGGAGACACCTCCGTTGTCGGTGAAGTTCATCGTACCTGTGGTGACGGCCGTCTTCAGATGGCCGCGCAGCGACCAGCCTTCGCCGCTAAGGGGCTCGCCGGTCTTGTCGGTCTTGATGCGGTAGATGTAGGGCTTCGAGTTGGCGATGTATTTATAGCTGTCGCCATACTGCTGTACACCCGTCCAGTGCAACGAAATCTTCTTGCCAAACTGGTCGAAGCTGCCCGACATGCTGCCCGGCACAGGCACGCTCGGATAGGCATTCGACTTGTTGAAGGTGGTCGTCTTATGGTAGTAATAGCCCTCATCGTGCTTGTCCTTGTACTTGTCTATACCAGACTTATACACATCGTGGGCCTCGATATCCATATCGACACGCTTGTAGTTTCCCACCGAGTTGGGAATCTTAATAGTATGGTTCGTTGCCATTGGCGCACACTCCACAGAGTCACGTGCAGAGATGGTGGTATTGTCGAAAAGGGTGTAGGTTGATTTCACAATATACCAGCCTATGTGCTTCTGTTCCTGCTTGACAATCTCATTGCTGCAATTGTTCGTGGGCAAAGCCGGTGTCTTAAATGTGAAGTTCTTTGCGTCAGTACGCGTGATTTCATAGTTGCCGGCATTGAGCGCTTTGCGACCCAGGTCGCCCCTGCAGTCAACCCAACCGAGTTTCTTATAGCTCCAACTGGATCCAGTGTCTCGTTGCGCATAATATACTATGTACCATTCCTTTCCTGCCATCTCTGGGCCCCAATAGATAGAGAGTTCTGCTTGCGGATAGTCGTAGTCCTTCTGCTTGAAGATGGAGTATTCTTTCTCCGTATGGTCCAGTTTGGTATAGTTAAAATTGTCCAGGATCACCGTGGCACCTTCCATGAGTGATTGGGCCTTGATTCTGTGCATGGGAAGGCCGTTACCGTCTTGGTCATAGGTATAGACCCTGGCAATGTCAATGTAATCGACGGGTTCTTCATAATTATAATGTACTCCAGGCTCTTTGACGTAAGCCCTGATATAGCCGTCTTTCATCCACGAATCGCGACCAACAAGGTCAGCCACCAGCACCTTAACCGTGAAGTGGTCAGTGTGAGTTTCTATATTGAAATAGCCACTCTCTAGTAATTTATCGGCCTTTACGGTCTGCGACGACAGCAACATCGCAGAAATCAACACAAATAAAAAAACTACTTTCTTCATAGTCTATCTGGTTTTTTAATCTTGTATTTGTGTGCATGTGCACAAAAAAAAAGATTGTTAGTAATTATTTATAATATTGCTACAAAGGTACTCAAAAAAATCAAAGTTTGCAAGGTTAAAACCGCCGCGAACAAAGATTTTGCTTGAGCTGAGACATTTTTGCATTAGCTGAGAGTGAAACTCCGTCCTCACAGATTTGTTCATTAACACATTTTCAACTATAACTCGCGCAACTTAAACATCGGAAAATGCCGATGAAATGGGGAAAAATAAAACTTTATTCGAAAAATCGACCGATTTCACCGAAAAAAATAGTAATTTTGCACGCAAGATGCTGCAATAATAAAAAAAGAAATGCCCGAACAGATAACTCCATTGTCGATATTGTATCTCCTGCTCCACGGTGCAGGAACTGCCGTGGCCATCGTGCTGTGCCTCTACCTGCTGTTGTGTCGGGGCAAGGCTATCGCGCCCAATATCACGCCTCCCGCACGACTGCGCCGCTGGGCAGCAGCATTATTTGGCATCATGGCCTTGGCCCACGTCTGGTGGATACTGTTCTACACGTACTCGGACGACACCAGCTCGGTGATTTACGGGCTGCTCGTCGCTATGGACTGTATGGCACTGCCTTTCGTCTTCGTCGGCACGCTGCTGGCCATGCTGCAGGACCGCCGCCGACCGCTGTGGCCTATTGTAGTCGTTATGACGCCCTGTGCGGTGATTGCAGTGCTGCAGATAGCCCTGCCATCCATTGACCTCACAACCCCGAACAAGGTCTATGGGCTGTTCCTCGTCGTAGGCTTTATTATATATATGGTGGTGGCTGTGAGACAATATGGGCGGTGGCTGCGCGAAAACTACGCCGACCTGGAGCACAAGGAGGTGTGGTTCAGCCTGACGATGCTTATCGGCCTTGTACTACTGATCATGAGTTATGAATATACCGACAACTACGTGATGTCCACCATCGCCCACCTTGCCGGATTCCCGCTGGCGGGTCTCCTGCTGTGGCGCGTGGAGACATTGAAAGACCTGAGCATCGACAGTCATGCCCCTGCCAGCGAGCCCCCCAGCAAAGCTTGCCCAAGCGAGCACCCTGTTATGGCGCCTTGTGAAGCAAAGAACCCCTCCACCAAGGGCACGGCTTCCCATATCGGCCAACTGCTGGCGAAGCACTGCGAGGAAACACAGCTCTACCTGCAGACGGACCTGACCTTGTCGCAACTCTCGGTAGCCGTGGGTGTGAACCGCTACTATCTCAGCCAGTATTTCACCAGTCAGGGCACCAGCTACTATGAATACATCCACGACCTTCGTGTCGCTTACTTCATAGCCCGCTACCGCGAGCTTGCCGCTGCACACAAGTCCATCGTCGCCCAGCAGCTTGCGCGGGAGAGCGGCTACAACAGCTATAGCACCTTCAGCGCCGCCTTCAAGCAGCGCATGCACAAGAGCGTCACCGCCTGGATGCACGAAGAGGCAGTATAACACATGCCAGAGTTACTATGTTTTTTAGTGAGTTGAAGAATACGATAAAGTCAACTTCTTTAGTAGATAAAGAAATTGTAGGCAATTTAAATTTTACCCGTTATGAAAAGGAGTAGTATTTGGGAAAGTCGTCGCAAGTCAGTGAATCCTGAAATTCGAGAGTCCGTTGATATTTCGTTTCAGATTGTGGACCGCATCCATGAGATTCTTACTGAGAAAGGCATGAAGCAGAAAGACCTTGCCCTGCTTCTTGGCAAGAAAGAGGCTGAAATCAGCAAGTGGATGCGTGGCACTCACAACTTCACCATCGACACGCTAGTCTCTATTGAGAACGCCCTTCGTGCTCCAATTATGCAGATTATCCACCATGAGGAGGTGATGGCATGACACGGAGGGTCTTTCCCCTCCGTGTCACTAATGCTTTATCAAGAATCACCACCACCCCTTCTCATCATTATTCTCTGACCATCGACCCATGCCATTGTCATGGGTATCATCTTCCGATGCAGGATCCCATCCACGCATGTTGTCATCATCATTGTCATCGTCATCCCACGACATCAAATACTTCTGTTTCATGAGGCAGGGACCAGTCCCCTGGTTCACTCAACAGGCGCTGCTCTATGAGTTCAGCCTTGCGAGTCTGAA
>JAEEGI010022592.1_pt1 | contig 12413 bp, 9 predicted proteins | sample 8958751 | NCBI WGS metagenome assembly JAEEGI01 (sample SAMN16246545, study PRJNA631951) | gut metagenome | biome: gut microbiome; feature: rumen; material: KS-attached | host: Bos | place: Iran: Karaj | collected 2018-10 | reverse complement strand
CGTTCTTTGTTATCTTTTAAATAAAATTTATCCTAATTTCATTTTTTTATATCTTAATAATGGAAAAAATGTTTTAAATAATTTAATAATAATATTAAATAATTCCCAAATACAATGGTGAAGATGAAAAATAAATTATTTATTTAAAAAGTCTAATTTTATTTTCTTATTTAATAATATCTTTTAATAAATTTAATAATTTTTTTATCAAAAATAAATTATTTATGTTAATATAAAATTACAAATCATTTAGAATTTTAAAAAATTTATTTCAATTAAATTTTACTATTTTATTTCTTTTTTTTTTTTATTGTATAAATTTGTTATTTTCTTTTCATTATTATTTTTTTGAAATAAAGAATGATTTAAATTAAATAATATTAATTATCATATAAACTAAAAAAAGATAAATCAAATTTCTTAATTTTTTTCTAGAAAAAATTATAAAAAAATTAAATGGAAACATCTTCAAACTTTAACTTAAGGTAAATTAAATTTCCAAAATTTAACATTAGTATGGTTTACCTTACTCAAGAAGAATGGAATAATTATTTTGTTCCTAAATTGTTTGAAGATAATGAAGTATTTAATAATGAATTAAAATTTATAAAAAATATATTTTCAATAATGAAAACAATAAATTCAAATCCATTAATTCTTTCAACATCAATGATTTATTTTCATAAATATTGTTGTTATTTAACTTTTAATAACATATTAAATTTTAATTTATCACCAATTGATAAATTAATTATTTCAGGAAGTTGTATTTTTATAGCAACAAAATCAACAAATCATTTAATAAGTGTTTCTTTTATTATTAATAAAATTAAAGAAATTCTTATTAAAAAATTACCTAATTTAAATATAGAAAAAGAAACAATCAAACAATTAATTTTTGAAAAAGAATTTGAAATTTTAAAATCAATTGAATTTTGCGCCAATGTTGAACTTCCTTATAAATTTATTTTAAAACTTAAAAATTATTTTCAAAAAAATATTAATATTTCTTCTGATATTTTAATTAAATGTTGTTGTCAATATATAAATGATTCTTTTTTTTTTCCTTTTTCTTTATATCATACTTCTAATATCATTTCAATAAGTATTGTTAAAATTATGAAAGAAAAATTTAATTTAGTTGATATTAATTTAAATGATGTTATATATTTAAGTGAATATAAAATTGATATTAATGAATTAAATGAATGCTTTTTGCTTTTACAAAAATTTTTTGATAAATTGAAAACTCAAAATAATTAATTTATATAATTTCATAAAATTATAAAAGGAATATACATAAATTTTATATAAATTATTAAATACTTTAAACTTAAAAATCAAAATTACATTTAATATTAAAAATATAATATACAAAAGTTGAATTATAGAGAATTATAATAAAATTTCAATTAAATTTATATGAAATTAATCTCCTTAAAATGGAATTTTGAAAATAAATTAATTTATCAATAGAAAATAGAATATAATTTAAATAAATCAAACAAAAAAATCCTAAAAAAAAGTAAAAAAAAAAAAAATATTTAAGGCTGAACCTTACTCCAAAAATTAACAAAATCATTATAATTCATTTTCCCATCTTCACTTAATTTACTTTCTTTAAAAATTAATTTAACAACATCATTACTAAGTTTATGTCCTAATTTTTCAAGAATGAATTTAAATTCACCTAAATCGATTTCTCCGCTTTGATTTCTATCGAAAGTTTTAAAAGCTCTAAGAACAGCTTCAATTTCATCTAAAGTGACATAACTTTTTTCTAAGAAAGTGACAAATTCATCAAAGCTTAATTTTCCATCTCCATCTTCATCGAATTCTGCCATTAATTGATGTATTTCTTTCTTTGGAGTTGGATTACCGAAATTTTTCAAAAGAGAATATATTTCATCCACTCCTATTAATCCTGTGTGCTCTCTGTCAAATAAATCAAATGCTTCTTTATATTCTTTTAATTGTTCTTCTGGGACTGCTAATACTTTTTCTGTCTTTAAATGGTAATATAATGGATTCTCAGATTCTGTTCTTTTACGATGTGAGTGATCTGCCATTTTTTTTTTAAAAATTGAAAATGATTTTTTTTTTATTTTTTTTAAATAATTTTTTTTAAGTTATTATTCTTTATTTTTGTTTATTTTGTTTATTTTTTTTTTTTAATTTTTCTTTCTTATTTTTATTTTTTTTATTTATTTTTTTTTTTTTTTTTTTTTTTTTTTTTATTTTTTTTTTTTTTTTTATTTTTTAAATAATTTTTTTAAGTTATTATTCTTTATTTTTGTTTATTTTGTTTATTTTTTTTTTTTTAATTTTTCTTTCTTATTTTTATTTTGTTTATTTATTTTTTTTTAATTACATTTTTTTGGAAATATCTTACTTTATCTTTTTATATTATGTTTTTTTAATATATATTTTATAAATTAATTAGATATCGATACAGAATTTTATTTTTATGATTTCAAAAAAAAAGTGAATTAATTTTATATTTAATATTTTATTTTTATTTTTAATTTTAAATTTTTGATTTTATTTATTTAGCATTTTTAATTTCATTTAATTTGTTTTCATATGTTTCTTTAGATTCTTCTTGATTTTTTCTAACCCACTTAATAATCTCATTTGCTTTTTTCTTTTGACTTTCATTTCCAGTTTGTTTTAATTCCATACAAAAATTTAAAAGTTCAGTTTTAACTTTAGTGGTTTCAATAACTAATAAATCATCTTTCTCCATTTCTTTGGCTCTTTGAACTAATTCTTCTATCTCTTTTTCACTCAATGCATTATCCATTTTAATAATTAAATCAGAGGTTTGTCCTCCACTAGTTTCAGTAGCATTAACTGCTAAAGAACCATTAATATCTACTGAAAAAGTTACATTAACTATTACTTTTCCTTTTGGTTTCGGAGGAATATTTGTAATTTCACATTGTCCTAAAAATTTATTTTCTTTTGCTAATATCCTTTCTCCTTGATATACTTTCACTGTTATTTTATGTTGATTATCTCTCACTGTCATATATTTCTGTTCCTTCTCACATGGAATTGTTGTATTTCTTTTTATTAAAACATCCATCTCTCCTCTCTTTAATTCTAATCCTAATGATAATGGAGTCACATCTAATAATATTAATTTTTCTAATCCTTCTTCATCAACATTATTTACTATTGCTCCTTGTATTGCTGCTCCTATTGCTACTGCTTCATCTGCATTAATATTTTTTTTTGGTTCTTTATTAAAGTAATTCTTTATTATTTCTTGAATTTTTGGTATTCGAGTTGAACCACCTACAAGAACTATATCATCTATTCTTTCCTTTGTTAAATTTGCATCTTTTAATGTATCTTCTACTATTGGAATTAATTTTTCAAAATGTGTTTTACACATATCTTCAAATTCAGGACGTGATATTGTAATATTAAAATCTTCACCTTCTGCTAAAGTATCAATATCTATAGAAATTTCTTTAGCAGAAGATAAATTTTTTTTAGCTTTTTCACTTTCGACTTTCAATTTACATTTTGCTTTTATATTATCACTAATGTCAATGCCACTTTGTTCTTTAAATTCATTTATACAAAAATTAACAATTTCATTATCAAAATCCTGTCCTCCTAAATGCATATCACCTCTACTAGCTCTAACTTCAAAAAAACTTCCATCAATAGAAAGAATAGTAACATCAAAAATACCACTACCTAAATCGAAAATAAGAACATTTTTTTCTTTTACATTATCTCCATTTAATCCATAAGCAATTGCAGCTGCAGTTGGTTCATTTATTGTTCTTATAACATTTAATCCTGCTATCTTACCTGCTGCTTGAGTTGCTTTTCTTTGAAGATCATCAAAAGAAGCTGGAACTGTTACTATTGCATCTGTTATGTCTTTTCCTAAATAATCTTTTGCTATTTGTTTCATTTTTGATAATACACAAGCCGATATTTCTTCTGTAAAAAAGATTCTGTTTTTCCTTTATATTCAACTTGTATTCTTGTTTTTTTTTGTTTGAGAATCTTCTATTACTTTAAAAGGCCATAATTTCATATCTTCTTGAACTTCTTTATCATTATATAATCTTCCTATAAGTCTTTTTGCATCATACACTGTATTTTTATAATTTCTTACCATTTGATTTTTTGCAGCTTTACCTATTAATCTTTCTTTATTTGTAAAAGAAACTATTGAAGGAGTTGTTCTTTCGCCTATATCATTTGGTATTACTTCTACTTTTCCGTTTATCCATATTGCTACACATGAATATGTTGTCCCTAAATCTATTCCTAATATTGGTTCTTCTTCACTTATTGACATTATTATATAAAGAATTAAATAACAAAAAAATATAATTCTATTGAATTGATTTTATATTTTAGGAAAAATTTAAAATTTATTCTTTTTTTAACATAATCTAAGTTTATTTCACAATTATTTAATTAATTTCCTTTTATAAACTATAAACATTAATCTATCATCATTGAAATTTTTTAATTTCATTTAATTTTTTTATATATCCTGAAATGTCATAATTATTATTTTTAATATCATTCAGAATTGCTTCAGCTTTCATTTTTTGATTATCATTACCATGTTTAATGAATACATCACAATAATGATTAATTTGCTTTTTTAAATCATTTATTTCAATAATTTTTTTATCTTCTTTTTCCATTAATTTAGCTCTTTGGATAATTCCATTAAAAAAATTTTCATCTTCATCATAAATATTTAATTTATCAATTAAAGCACTTTGTTTGCCATTAATATTTTCTTTTAAAATAATAGTAAATAATTTATTTTTATCAACTTTTAAAGTAGCATTAATAGTAACTTCTCCTTTTGGTTTAAGAGGAATATTATCTAATATACATTTACCTAAAAATTCATTTCCTTTTGCAAGCAATCTTTCTCCTTGATAAACATTTAAAACAATTTTAGATTGATTATCTTTAACTGTTTTATAAGTCATTGTTTTTTCATAATTTAATGGTGAATTTCTTGGTATTAAAATATCCATTTTCCCATTACTTAATTCTATTCCTAATGATAATTGAGTCTTATGAATTGTATTTAACTCATCTTCATCATCATCTCTATCTACTCCATAATCTTCTTCATCATCACTAGACATTTTTTTTCAATTTACTTTTTAAGAGGATTAATATTTAATTTAGAGAAATAAAATGAAATATATTTTTATCCATCATTTAAATTTAATTTTTTTTTGAAATAATTCATTTAGAAAATCATATTTAATTATAATATTTTTTATTAGAAATATTATATTAATTTATCTTTATTTATATTGAAGAATTTAAATATTAAATATTATTTTAATAAATAAAATATACTTTTAAAAAAATCTTATAGTTTTAATTTTAATATAATTATATAGTATTTTACTAATATAAATAATATTATTTGGAAAAAAATCATATCCTATTATTTGATATATTTTAAAACTTAAATTTTAATCAGTAACAGAAGTTTCCCGAAGTATATGATTTATTTCTTTTATTCCTCTTTGATCAATATTTTTCTTTAAATTCTTATTCAACCCTAAAAAATTTAATTCTATTATTTCTAAATAAATTAAACTTGATATTATAGATAAACAATAACATAATTTATATGTGAAATTTAATATTATAATTGGAATTAAAAATTCACCCATAAATATACATAAAAATGAATAAATAGGTTCAAATTTAAAAATAATTTTATATTGTAAAAAATGATGAAATAAATAAATTAAATAATTAAAGATTAAAAATAATATTTGATTCTTAATTTCATTTATATATTGTTTATGAGAAGAATCAATAAAATAAAAAATAATTTTGATTAATCCTGAAAAAAAACCAAATAAATAAATATTAATGAAATATTCATTATTCATTAATTTTATTAAAAAATAAAATAATGCAATTACATAATATCTTATAAAATATATAAAATTTATTAAAAATTCTTCATCCCCAATACTAGAAATAAAAAGAAAAATAGGAATTATACTATTTATTATTATTGAAAGTATATGATGAGAATAAAGATTCTTTTTTAATAAAATAAAATCAAAGAAAAAGAAAAATAAAAATATATTATAATATTGCTTTGCATTAATGTGATAATTATTAGAATCATATTGTGTTATATAATGACAAATAGGAATATATTGAGAAATACATATTAAAATCAATTCTATAATTATATAAATTATTAATTTAGATGATATATTATAATTTTTTTCATTTTCATTTTCATTTTTTGAAAGTTTATTTTCTATTATATAAAAGATAATTAAAGATGTTTCTGCAATATAATCAATCAAAAAATAAATGCTTAAATCATCGTTTTTTTTATGAAATATATGTTTAATTAATTCTTGAAATAAATTGAATATCATAAAAATAAAAATATAAAACATTCCTTTATTAATTGAACATGAAATCAACATTTTATTATTCTTTTAAAATTTTTGGAGAAAAATTATGTTTTATAATTTAAATTAAGTGATTTAATTAATTTTTATATATAATATTTTATAATAATTATTAATCTTTTTTAATTCTAAACTTTTTAATTTTTTTAAATGATAATAATTTGAATTAAAATAATTTTTTTTAATTTATATTTATCTGTTTACCTTAAATATTTATTTATAAAAATTATTAATAAAAAGAATAAATAAATATTTTATGTTCTTAAAATTGAAAAATAAATTTTAATATGGGAGAACAAAATTGTAAATGTTCAGAAAATAAAGAAAATAACGGAGATGAAATTATATATAATGGAGGATATGAAGATCTTGCAAATGAACAAGAAGAAGAAGATAATAGAAAACTGGAAGAAGCTTTTAAAAAAAGAATGAGTTTAGAATTAAAAAAAAAATTAAATAATTTACAAATACAACAAAATTCAACTTTAGAAGTTATAGATGAAATAAAAGAAAATATTAGCACAACAAATAATAATAATAAAAATGAAAATATAGAAAATAACAATAATAATAATAATAAAAATGAAAATATAGAAAATAACAATAATAATAATAATAATAATAAGAAATTAAAAACAAAAGGAATTTTAAAAAATAACAAAAACAATAATAACAAAGAAAATAAAAAAGAAAAAATAGATTATGATAATAAGAAAATAAAAAATTTTAATATTTTTGAAATAATATCAGAAAAAAAGTTATCATCATTAAAAGAAGATGACATAGTATTTGCAAGTGATTTAGAAAGAATGATAAATAATTTTGGAAAAGGAATAATAACATATTCAAATAGATTTTGTGTATTAACAAAAAATTTTTTTTCATATTTTAGTTCAAAAGAATCTTTCATAAGATTAAAAAAACCTTTATTTCAAATTAATATTCAATATATAACAAGAATTGAAGAAGCAAATTTAGATGAAAATTCTTTTTATTTTTGCTTAGTTTTTAAATTAAATGATCAAATTATTAATTCTGTTAAAAATATTAATTCTTTTACTACTGTCAATGAAGAAGAAAAAAATGAAAAAGAAAGTATGCTTGGCTTTAAATCTAATGATGAAGATTTAATTATTAAATGGGTTTCTATTCTTAATTTTTTTATGAATAAATCATAAGTTTTCTTTATTTGTTTTATATTTTATTAATTTTTTATAATATTTTTTGATATAGACAATTTAAAAAAGATATTTTAATTTTAAATTTTTTTGAAGTTAATATACATTTAATATTATAATATAAATTTAGAAAATGGATATTTTTAATTAAAATAAAGAACAAAAAGATATTAATTCATAAATTATTTATTTTATTATCTTTTTGATTGTTAAATTTTGTATTTGATCTCATTAAATTAAAATTATTTCAAAAACATACAATTTTTATATAAATAAAATATAAAAAAATAAAGTATAAAATAATATTTAATTAATTAAGTTAATTATTAACAATTTCGATTCTTGGATTTTTTTCATCATAATGCTCATCAACTTTAAGAACAGGTTTATCTTCATAAAATTTAATAAATTCTTCAAAAAGACTACCATAAATTTCTTTATTAAGAGGATTAAACCAATTTAAAATTTTTCTAAAATCATCACCTCCATTAATTAAATAATCAACACTTGCAATTTTATATAATTTTTTATCATCAATTTCTTCACCGTTATTTAAAGTAATTTTTAAAACTTTTTTAGCAGGATTTAAAGTACAAATAATTTTAATTCCACTTATAGGATAAAAAGAATAATTTCCAGTTTGAATAACTTCAATTAAATATTTTAAAGAAGAACCATTTAAATTAAAAGTCATAATATTATTATCAAAAGGTAACATATTATAAAGATCATTTTGAGTAATATTTCCAGGAAAAAAAATTGATCTTAAACAACCATTATTTAATATTGCAACATCTGATTTTGTTAAATCTTTCATAAAATCAGTAAAAATATTTCCTAAAATATTATTAGCTTCTTTAGTACTTGTTAAATTTTTATCATATAATAAATAAGTAACAACTTTATTTCTATAATTATTTAATGTATCAAAATATTTATTGTGTAAATCAATTAATTTTTCTTCTTGTTTAATTTCATAATTATGAAAAGTAAATTTCATTAAATTACTGTTATCATTAGTAATATCACATTTTAAACTTTTACTGAAAATTTTACTACAAATAGGAATAGGACTTTCAATGGAAACATCATTAATATTCAATTTATAATTATCATTAATATCAAAAGGTAAATACATAATAGAAATATATTTACCGAAATTAATATTTGACATTATTGGAATTTCATTTATAAATTCATGTGTTTGATGATGACTATGAGCACTAATAATTGCATCTATTGTTCCTTTTGGAATATTATTTATTAAATTATATAATTCACTATTTTTATCACAATCATTCGAATTTGAATTATTTTTATTCCATATATTTAAACTCATTCTCTTTTCATTTTGAGGACATTTTAAATCTATATGACATAATAATAATAAGGCATTTAAGTTATTTTTTTCCTTTATTTCTTTTGATGTTTCTATCAAACGATTTACATAATCTTCAAATAATAAATCTGTAAATTTTCCTGTTGATGTTTCTTCCTTTAATTTATTACTTAATCCAATAACTCCAATTTTAATTTTCCCATCTAAAAAATTAAATATTTGATAAGGAATAACATTATCATATAAATCTCTTTTTAAATTAGTTTTATTTAAAACATTACAAGATAAATAATTAAAATTAGATAAATTTAATATATTAAATAAATAATTTTTCCCGAAATCAAATTCATGATTTCCAAAGCAAGAAGCATTTAAGCCAATAATATTAAAATAATTAGTAATTATAGTTCCATTAGTTAATTTTGATTCTAAACTTCCTTGAAATTGATCTCCTCCATCAAAATATAAAACTCTATCATTTCCAAATTCTTTTCTTATTATTGATATATATTTTCCTAAATAATCTAATCCTCCACTTTCATATTCTTTATTTTTATCTTTTATTATTGTAGGATAATATATTCCATGAATATCATTTGATGATATTATAGGAATATAATAATATTTCTCATCATTTGGAGAAGGATATTTATAAAATGATAAATCTATATATTTTTCATTTTGAGATGGATCTAATGATGTTTTTATAGGTTTTAAAAAGGGATATGAGAATATTTTGGGAATTATCAATAGAAATATTGAGAATATTAATTTTTGAAACATTATTTTATTAAATAATTTTATATTTTTTAAATTGTTTTATTCATTCACTTTTTTATATATTTTTATTTATAAATATGACAGATATGGATAAAAAGGATAAATTATTAATTCTTGTTGTTTCAGATACTCATGAAAATATAAATAATATAAATTTATTAGTTGAAATATTTGAAAAAAAGCCAAAAAAACCAGATTATATTTTTTTATTAGGAGATATAGTAACAATTAAACAAGGAGACCAAGACAATGAAGAAAAATGTGAAAAATATTATGAAATAATAAATAAAATATTAGAACTTTTAGAAAAAATATCTCCAAATGTATTATATTTGCCAGGTAATCATGATCCTAAAACATTATTTGAAAATACAAATAAAAAAAAACTTGGTTTAAAATCAATTAATCTTCATTTAAAAAAATATGAAATAAATGAAAATTTATTAGTGATAGGAATAGGAGGAAGTATAACAAATTTAAAATCAAATGAAAAAGAATATCATAAATATAAAGTAAATATAAATGATATTGAATGGAAAGGTTATCCTTATATAGATGATAATGAAAATCCAAATTTTGAAAAATGTGAAAATTTATTTGAAAAAGATTTAAATATTATATTTAATATAATTAAAGAAAATAAAGATAAACAATTTATTCTTATTTCACATAATGGACCTTTTAAAAGTCCATCTTCAAATTCTTTTGAAAAAGAAACTTGTTTTTATGCTGGTTCTATAATTTTAGATAAATATATTTATCAAAATAAAAATAATATTTTATGTGCTTTACATGGGCATACTCATATGGGAAAGGGAATTTGTAATTTATATAATATTACTATTTGTAATCCTGGTTCTTTAAGAGATGGTTTTTATAGTGAAATGAATTTAATTTTAAGAAATGATAAATGGATTATAAAAAATATTTCACAAAATAAAATATAAATAATTATGTTTTTTATTATTTTTTTTTATATTTAAATAATTTCCTATTTTTTTATTTTACAATAAAATAATTAATTTAATCATCTTGAAATAAATGGTTTGGATTTCCGTTTTTATTTAAGTCATCTAATAAATTTTCATAATTAATAAATTTAGATTGATATAAATATTCTAAATCAATAAAATTTTCTAAATTTCTTTTTCTATAAAATAAAACATAAGCATCTTTATTAACAATTTCATTTTCATTAATTTCCAAAACATCATTATCATCATATTTATACCATTTTTTATTAAAAACGTTTTTACAAATAGAATAATAATGTCCATAACCAAAATTTCCTATATGATAAGCAACAGCAAATAAATCATATATTAAATTATTATTTTGTTGAATTTCTTTGTTTTTTTTATTTTCTTTATTCTCTAAAACAAATTTCCTCATATCTAAACCTCTTATTGGGAAATTAACTTTAATATTTAATTTCTTTTGATTATTAAATCTCTTTAATTGAATAATAAATATATTTGGACATAAACTTATTTGAATTTTTTTTTTTACATTTTGATTTGAATTACATTTCTCGCAAAAATAATCATTTGATGATAAATCTTCCCATTGAGTAAAATATTCAAAACTTTTTCTTAATGGAATTTCTTCTGATATTTCTTTTTCATATAATTCAAAATTAAAACTTTCAAAATCATTTAATTGATGAAATATTGTTTTTTGTTTTTCAGATGGAAATGTTATTTCTAATGAAAAATCTTTATTCCAATTTCCATTTAATTCTCTTTGATTTTTTGATAAATAAAAATATGAATTATCTATTTTTAATCCTTTGTTATTTAAAGGGTATTTATCTATTAAATTTTGAAGAGTTATTTTTTCAGAAAAAGGGAAAAGACAATTATGACAAGTTTTTTTTTTACATATTATACAAGGTTTATCTTTCTCTTTCATTATATTTATTATTCTTAATCTATATGGATAATTATTATTAATATGAAAATCATAATTATCATTTTCATTATCTGTGTTTAAATTTTTAAAATTTTGAGCAAATGAAATTGGAGGACAAATATTTTTAAAATAATCAAATATTGTTTTATGTATTTCTTGACAATTTGAATTTTTATTTAAAAATATATTTCTTGGAAATATTATATTCTTAGTTTTTTTAACATCATTATCAATATATATTTTTATATAAATTAAAACAAAAATATACTCTTTTCTAAATTTTTCTGAAAAAATTCCATTCAATTCATTTTCAATTCTTCCAACAGAATCATTATTTTCATAATAAGTCATTTTTGTATATTTTTTAAGTCTATTTTCTTCATTTTCATAATAATCTTCATTAAATAAATTTTTTAAAGAATTTTGATTTTTTTTAATTTCATTTAAGCAATTTTCAAAATCTTTAATTTTAAAATCATTAATATTTGTTTTATTAATTAATTGATTATAATTAAAATTATAAAATTCTATAGGATTAAATTGAAATAAAAAATAAACTTTAGAACTATCTTCAATTCTATATTTACCTTTATATTTTCCTTTATCTTTATAAAAATCATGATTATTAATTAAATTATCATTATTATTGAATAAAAATTGTTTATTATTTAAAAAACATTCTAAATTACTACCATTTTTATCCATTTTTTCAACCATAAAAGAAAAAGGATGAATATTAAATATTTTAGC
>JAEEGI010022589.1_pt1 | contig 12414 bp, 10 predicted proteins | sample 8958751 | NCBI WGS metagenome assembly JAEEGI01 (sample SAMN16246545, study PRJNA631951) | gut metagenome | biome: gut microbiome; feature: rumen; material: KS-attached | host: Bos | place: Iran: Karaj | collected 2018-10 | reverse complement strand
TTTAATTCAAATTCATTTGTAGAAGTTATTTCTTCGGGTTTTTCTGAAAAAAAACTAAAAGGAAAAGCACATAATAAATCAGGAATAAACCAAGTTGTTAAATAATTAATAATAATATCTGGTAATTTCCAAATAAATTTTTCTTCAATATCATAATAAGCAGTAATAAAACCTAAAAGTAAATCACAAAAAAAAAAGAAATTAGTGATAATATACATAAAATTATAAAAATTATTTTTTTGGGGATAAAAGCAAATAAAAATAGGAGGAATAATCATATTATACCAAGTTAAAATAAAGATAATTAAATCAAAATAAAATTTAAAATTTGAATTTGGATTTATATAAAAAGAATCATATAATTCTTCATCTGATTCTTCATCACTTAAAGAATCATAAACTAATTTATTTATTCTTACTAAATGTCTTTATTGATTTTCTTTAAATTTATTTATATCTATTCTATTACTTCCTATTTCATTTTCTTGAAAGCCTTCTTCTAAATATTTTTTTTGTTCTATTATTGATAATAACATTGTATTAGATTTATTTTTTTTTTCACTTATTTCATTATTATTACTTTCATTTAATATTTTTTCTATTTTTTTTTGGGATAATCTTGTAGATTTTTTTTTAATTGTTCCCTCAGAAGAAAAAAATAATTTTTCCTTTATTTGAGAACAATATTTTGAAAATTCATTATATTGATTTTCTGATATATTTATTATATTTCTTATATCATTTTTATCTTTTAATTCTGATTGTTTCCTTATATCTTTAAATATATTTGTTTTTGAAGCAAAAGTTTTCGTTTTTATTACTTTTGCATTATTATTTAATCCTATTATGCTAGAATCAAATAATTTTTTTTTTTCATTTTGACAATTTTTTATTAATCTTTCATATAACTTTTTCTTATTTATTTCTTGAGTTTTTTCTCTTTGTTTTTTAATTGCTTTCAAATTTTCTTTTATTTTTCCTCTTTTTTTTCTCCATTGAAGAAAATTTTGAGATAAATTTTTAATTGGAGAATTAACTTTAGAAAGAGAAGCATATTTAACTATTTTTTTTTTTTTAATATTATTCATATCTTTATCAATAATAGGTAAATAATCATTTTTTAAAGAAATAAGAGTGGTTGAAAATTTATTTTTTGAAGATTTTGGAGAAGTTAAATCAAAATAATTACTACTAGAACAACTAGTAAAATTACATTTGTTATTATTAATATTATTATTATTACTTTTATTATTATTAATATTGTTTTTATCAAATTTTAATTGTTCAGAATTTCTTTTTTTACATTTATCTTTAACCAAACTTTCTAATCTTTTTTTTTCCGTACTATCAAGTGTTTGTTTTTTAAAGTTACTAATTTTACTATTATAATAAGAATTATTAAAAGAATTTTTTCTTTGTTTAAAAAGATTTAAACCAATTAAAGTATTTGTATTAATATCATCATAAGTGAAAATTTGGTCTCCAATAGGATATTTTGTTTTTAGTTTTGTAAAAGATTCTTCTTCTTTTAATTGATTTTTTTTTGTATTTTCTATTTCTTCTAATTCTTGATTAATATCAAAATATTTTGTTTCATTTGAATTATTTTCTAATGCTTTTGATATAAAATTTTGAAGATTTAATTGAATATGTTTTAAAGAACTATTTGATATGTTTTTTTCTTTTTGTATTTCTTCTTTTTTTAAACTTTTTAATTTTGATATTCCTTTCAATATTTGATTATCTGATAGTTTTTTTTTTATTATAGGAGAATAAGCCATTTATAAATAATATTTAGAAATAAAAGAAAATTTTTCTTTTATTTTCAATATTTTTTTTTCTTTTTTTTCTTTATTTGATGATTATTAAATATTTATTTAAATGTATTTATATATATTTTTTTAATATCAATTAATAAAAGAGTAGAAGTTAAAATTAATAAAGAAGAAGAAGTGACAAATTTGTGTTAATTTCGTTAGAAAAACTTTCAAATATATTAAATTTAGATACTGATTTAATTATAAAATTAATTTTTGAGAATATTATAAAAAAAAATTTGAAATTCTCAAAAGTAAAAAATTAATGTTCTTTTATTGTTTTATATAAGAAGAATGAAATAATTTTTCAGAAATCTCTTTTTAACTTATTTCTGCATAATTATAATATTATTTCTTTTAAAACAATTAATCTAAATTTTTACATTTTATTTAAATATTTAACGAATATATGGAAGTTAATATTTGCTCTTTGAGATTCTCTCTAATTATTAATCATTTATAATTCTTGTGAGAAATTGTTTTGACGATGAATTAAAAGATTCATTTGATACAATAAAGAATTTTACTTTAAAATTTAATTTCTTATAATTCTCACCAAAAGTGAAACACAAGAGATTTGTGAAAATATTATTTCAAATATTCCAAAATTTTTAATATATAATTTAAAGGAAAATCCATTATCAATTAAAAAAGATTTGTTTATTATGGTATATTATTAAATATTTTCAAAGATAAATTAAAAAGTCATGATTATACAAAAAAGAAAAATGAAGTAAATCCAAAATTAAGAAAAAAAATTTCTTTATTTATAAATTATAGAATGAATATATTCCAAATAAAATTAATATTTTGAATATTTGTACAAACTGTATTTATAACAATAAAATAAGAAAAAAATATTTAATTCATGAATATAAATTAAGTAATACTTTTAATATAATTTTATTATTTAAAATAAATTCAATTATTCATAAATTAAATAAAAATTATCCGATGAAAATTTTATTAATTTCTTTGATGAATATAGTAATTTTAATATAAATGAATGATCAATAATTTAATAAATCATCTTTTTCAAAAATAATTAAAAAATATATATAAAGAAGGAGATTTCTCAAATAAAGTATTTAATGAATATTTATTTGTTTATCTCCTTTTTAATATTGTTCAAAATAAAAGAGGAAACTTTAAATAATTTATTTATATTTTTCTTACATGAAAAAAAAGAAAATAATGAATGAAAAGATATTTAAATAAAAAGAAATTTGTGTTTTTTGTAATTTTTCTTAATTATAAATAAAATAAAAAAGAATTAAACCCATCTTTTTTATTTTCAATGTTTTGATATAATATTTCATTTTGGAAAAAGATTTCAAAACAAAAAATAAATATAAAAAAATAATTCTTCTAATTTGATATATCATTTTTTAATTAAATTAAAATGGAATTAAATGACATAAAAGAAGATTTTAATATATCATTATTATCAAATGAAAGTAAAGATGAAAATAAAGATATTATAAATAATTTTGGAAATAATTTTCAAAATACATCAATTATAAGTTCAATAGATTATTCAAATGATAATTCAAAAGAAGAAGAAGAAATTATAATAAATACAGAAAAAAAACATAAAAAAAGAAATAAAGATGAATTAAATTTAACTCCTTTACCTATTTTTTCTTGTATTTATTGTTCTAATGATAAAATAGCTTTTTCTCATTTATCAATGGAAATTTTAAGTGATAAATATCTTTTTCAAACTTCTAATTATGATATTCAAGAATTAAATAAATTAATGAATGATTCTTTAATTGAAAAAGAAATTCAAAATGATAAATTAATTAAAATTATCATTGAAAATTCTGATTATTTTAAAAAGAATTTTTCTAAAGAAGAAAGTGAAAAATATTTTACAAGTGAGCAATATAAATTATTTTGTATAAACAATAACAATTATATTCAACAATATTTTAACAATAAATTAGAAAATAGTATAAATAGAAAAAAAAATGAACAAATATCAAAAGAAATAAAAATAATTCTTAGAAATTCAAATTATAATAAAAGTTTATTTAACACTACAAATTCTTTAGTTAATAATATAGCAGCCTTTAACATTCAAGAAAATAATATAAATCCAAATAAAAATAATAGTTTAATTTCAGACATCAATTTCAATTCAATATCATTAAATTATGATAATAATTATTCAGCAAATAATAATAATATTAAATTACTTAATGCTTATAGTATTGGAAAGGATTTTATTGTTGAAAATATTGATAAAGATAGTGAAGAAGATGAAGATGATTTTTTACAATTTTTAAGATTTGATTTAAGAAGAAAAATTAATCATGATGATATTATTTGGGAAAAGAAAAGTTTTAATATTTGGAATCCTATTTTTTGTGAAGATGAAGAAGAAGAAAATGAAAATAATAATTTATATGACAGTAAATATTTATTAAATAAACATTCAAATTATTCTCTTCAATTAAATCATAGAAAAAAATTAAATAATAATTCTACTTTAGATAATCATCATAAACAACATTTTAATTTCTCAAGTAAACAAAGAACAAAAAATAGAATGAAAACAGAAAAATTAGAAAAATTATTCAAAGAAAAAATAGAATATATAGAAAAAATAAATAAAGTAAATAAAAGTGTAAATAAAAATATAAATAATACTCTTTTAAAATCCAAAGATTTAACAAATGAATTCAATTCTAAAAATCAAGGAAGTACACAATATGAAAGTAAAATATCTAGTTTGTATTGTAATAAAAATTCTTTTCTTGATAAAAATCAATCTAATATTTTTAGCAGCAATTCTTTTAATTTAAATTCTTTATTAAATCAAAATTTATCTCAAAAATATCATTCGAGTATAAGTAAAGCGTTTTCTATAAATAAAATTCAAAATCATAAAACAAAAAATAATAAAATTAAAAGAAAAATGGAAAATATATTAGATATCATTAATTATGAAAGCCCAAATCATAAAAATTTAAAAATTGAAGATAAAAAAAGAATTAATTATATTTTATCTAATTCATTTCAAAAAATGAATATCAAAACAAGAGAAAATAAATTTAATTCATTTTTGGAAAATTGAATAAATAATATATAAATAATGTATTTATAGAAATAATCTTTCATTAAAAATGAAAAATTATGAAATTTAAAATTTGAAAAAAAAAATTTTTAAAAATGTTTATTCCTAGTTATAAAATTTCTATATTATAATTATTTCTAGAAAAATCATTTGAAAGATTACAATTTAGTATTTATTAATCATAATATAATTTTCAATTCTAACTCTTCAATAATCTCTTTAATATATTATTGTATATATGATTTTTATTTAATTTTTTTTTTATTCTTTTTTTTTGAATTTAAATAAGGTTTTTATTAAGTTTTTTTAGTTTATTTATTTGAAATAATTTTTAGATTATGAATTGGATTGTCAGAAATAATTTTGGAGTTAAAAGAAAATCTAATGGTGTTATCAATATAAGAGATATTTTGAGGAAACAAAATAATCAAGAGGAAAAAAAAAATATACTTGAAAAGGGTTTTCTTAAACAAAACTTTACATTAGATCAAGGGAATTTTAATGAAGAAAATAATAAAAAATATCAAAATGAATTTTATCAAATTTATTCAAATGATAAATCCTTAAATCAATTACAGGAATCTGAAAAAATTATTAGTAATTTAATAAATATTAATTTTGTTGAAACTGCTTGTAATGAATATATTGAATAAATTTATATATAAGTGAAAAAATATTTTAAATATAATAAATATAAATTTTAATTTAGTCGATTATAATCATATATTAAAATTTCTAATGTTGTGATTTTAGTTATTTGGATGATTTCTTATTCAATTAATACAAATAAATTTATTTCATTGTAAACAATAAGAATTCTTCTTTAATTTCATTTTAATTTTTTTAGAAGTGAAAAATTATTAATTTTTTCAGATAATCTATATTTCCTTTATGAAAATATTAGATTATAATTAATTGATATTCTTCCTTCTTTTAATTTAAGGTAAATTATATATTAAATTACATTTTGGATTTAAAGGAATATTGTTTAAATTAAAGGAATGTACAATAAAGGGAATTAGATTAATATTCATAAATTTTATTTATTAAATTAAATTTAATTTGTATGAAAATTAAATTAAATTTTTTTCTAAAAGAAATAAATCATTCGAAAAAAAAATAATGTTTTTTTTAATTTAATTTATATTTATATAAGAATCAAAAATGCAAAATGCAAATGGTGATTATGTAGATTTATATATTCCAAGAAGATGTTTTGCAACAAATAGGATATTAGATGCGAAAGATTATGCTTCTGTTCAAATAACACTTTCTACTTCTGGAATTACAGAATATGAAAATAAAAAAGGAGGTGATCAATTAACTATGATTGTTTCTGGATTTGTTAGAACTAAAGGAAATTCTGATGCTGCCTTAAATAAATTTTTACATTCTAAAGGATTACTTTCTTTTTATTAAATATAATCAAATTTCTAAATAAATTATTTAATGGTTATTTTCCTTTATAGTGATATTTTTTTATTATATATTTATTAATTCAACTTTTTTAAGTAATTTATTTTTAAGATTTATATCAATTATTGTTAAATGTTTTAATTTGAAGAAAAATTTAATATTAATATCAATAGTTTTCTTTTTTCATTACACTATTTTTTTAATTATATATTCTTTTCTTCAATTATTTAAATATATTATTAAATAAATTTAAATTTAAGAATTAAATGATTTATCTTCATTATATTTATATTCAAATAAATTTATTATTATTTTTTTGTTTTTGAAATGATTAGAAATCAAAGAAATTCTATCTGAATTCGTATGAACTTAAAAATGATATTAAATATGATATTTACAATTGAATATCTTTCTCTGAAAAATAATTTATAAAATAAAACTCTAAATTCTTACAATTCAAATTATGGATTTTGACTTTTATCAAAAAATGCCAAATTTTAAAAAAAAATTTTAACAAAAAATTCTAAATTGTTTTAATTTTTTTATATTATTTAAATTTAATTTTAAAATTATGTGGTGTGATATAGATTTCGATGAAGAAACTAATGAAATTAAAAGTGAAAAAGATATAGAAATGAATATAAAAGCAATTAATGAAATGTCAAATATTAAAAATAAAAATGATGATAATAAATTTAATCTTCCTTTAACTTTAGAAAAACAAAATAATTTAGATTATATTAAAAAAGAGAACAATGAAAATTTTAATTTTGAAAATTCTAATTTTTCTCTTTATAAAGAATTTGAAGAAAAATGGAACAAAATTGAAAGAAATAAAGTTAATAATTTAAAGAAGAAAAAAGATTTAGATAAAAATAATAATTCTAAAAGTAATAATTCCACTTTTTATTCTTTAAGTGCTTTTCAAAATTGGAAAGAAATAATTAATGAATGTAGGAAAAAATTTAATGAAAGAAAATTAAAAGACAATGAAAATGAATTTGAAATTTATGTAAAAGATAAAATGAAAAAAATTAAAAGTATAACAAATTATAATTCTTATAATAATAATAAAAGATATAGAAATAGAATTTCAAACTATAATAAAGATAACAATGAAAATAATATTCTTTTTAATGAAAGTTATTGTGATAATAATATAGCACAAAACTCTTTTTTAAAAAATGATATTGATAAAAATAGAAAAAGAGATAAAAATATATTTAATAAAAAAAATGATTTCAGAAAAAATTATGAAAAAATTACAATTAAAAATATAAAAGAAAATAAATTAAAAAATAAAATTAAAAATGTTTTTGAAATCATCACAAAAAATAGAGAAATCATTATTGATAGAGGAAATAATAAATTTGATGAATTATCAATGAATGAATTAGATACAAATTTTGATGAAATAATGAGTGATTTTTCAAAAGATTACAGAGAAAAAAATAAAATATTTATTAGGAAGAAATTAAATGAACAAAATTTAAATAATAATAATTATGATAATGATAATTCTTGGAATTTATATTCGAAATTTTCAAATTATGAAAAAAAGAAAATAAATAAAAAAATAGAATTAAAAATAAAAGAAAATAGAAAACTACTAAATAATATATTATCAGAAAGAAAAAACGAAGATTTAAAAAAATCTAATTTGAGAAGTTATAATAAAAATTTATCAAATTCAAATTCTTCATTAACAAGAAGAAAAAAAACCAAAACTCTAATAAGAGTATCCTCAATATATAAAGTAAATGATTTTAAAGAAACTTCTAATAAATTAATAAGATATAATACTCCAGCAATTTCAAAACTATTGTATTTCTAAAAAAGTAAATAATAATTTTAACAAACAAAAATATTTAAAAAAAAAAAAAATTAAAATAAATAAAATAATATTATTTAAAATCTCAAAAAAATGTTAAATTCAAAACCAAATTTCAAAAATTGCAGAACATCCTTAAAAATAGTAATAGTAGGAAATTCAGGAACAGGAAAAACATCATTTTGTAATAGATGGATGAAAGATAAATTTACAGATGATTATAAAGCAACAGTAATGTCAGATTTTAGTTATAAAATATATGAATATAAAGGAAATTACTATAAAATTCAATTTTGGGATATAGCAGGTCAAGATAAAAATATATATACTTCAAAAGTATTTTTAAAAGGAGCTCATGGTTGTTTAATTGTTTCAGATATAACAAATAAAGAAACATTAGAAAAAAGTTTATTATGGAAAAAATCAATTGATGAAAATACTAAATTTATTAATGGTGAGAATATTCCTACTATTTTAGTCCAAAATAAAATTGATTTAATTTCAGAAAATGATATTAATAATGATGATATTAATCAATTTTGCCAAGATAATCATTTTACTTATTATTTTAATACTTCTTGTAAAAATGGAAAAAATATTAATGAATGTATGGATTATTTGTTAAGTTATATTATTGATAAAATTGAAGATGTTTCTAAAAATAATAATGATTATATTGATGATGATAATAAAAGAACTAGTATTGTTATTCAAAATCCTAATGCTACTACACAATTAATGTTAGCTAAAAGGAAAAATTGTTGTCAATATTTTTAAAAATATTTTTAAAATATTATTTTAATATTTAAAACAATTTAATGAGAAAAACTATTTTTATATTAATAAATACTAAAATCATTGACTTTTTGTACTATAATAACTTTTTTTTTTAAGCCATATTTATTTCTATCATTATTATTTATATGATTTCATTCATTATTTTATCTAATTTTAATAGAATTGGAATATAATTATTTATGATAATATATTTGAAATATTATAATTTAACATTTTTTATTTTTATATTTTTTCTTTTTTAAATTTATTACTCAAAATAAACAAAAGTAACAACATTTAAAATACATTTAAAAAATATCAAAGGAAATAATCTGGGGTTCTTTTATTAACCTTCCCATTATCATTTCCTTGTATATAACTAGGATTATACTGTAAGGAAGCATATCTTGAATGTTCATCAATTTCCACAATAGCAGCTTGTTTCCCACATCTATAACAATAATTAGGTGGAGAAAAGATAGTACAAACCTGCCTATTATGGCATCAATTATAGCCAGTCATAGTTAAGTGATGAGATCTGGAAATCATTCTTAATTTATTTCTATTATTAAACTGTTCACTAATATCATGTCTGAAAATATATCCCACACCTCGAGGACTCATCCCCCATCCAAAATGATCACTCCAAAGTAAATCACACATTGAACCTTCTTGTGGTATTTCTTGAATTCTTTCTAATAATTTATATTATCTAATGCTTCTATTGATGGACTTAAACCACCAGGAAGACAAAATATTTGATTATCAACAACAGATGCTAAAGGGAGATAATCAAATAAATTAGTAAATGATTTAACATATATTTACATTCCCATATTAAAAGGAGATATTAAAATTAAAACAAAATATTTAAATGGAAAAATAGTTGAAAAACATATAAAGACAATTTTTTATATTTATAGCTCATAAAATATTTCATATAATATATTACATCTTAATAATTTTTTATTATTTTATCAATTTTTTTTGCTCTTTTCGTTTTCCATTATTTTTCACAATAAATTTTTTCAAATTTAAAAAACAATATTTTTATTCAATTTTTGATTATAATTTTGGTTTTGAAATATTTTTAAATATAAAAAAATTAATGATTTAATTTTCTATTTCAAATTTAAATAAAAAAAATATGGGAAGTTTATGTGTATGTTTAAAATCAAAAGAAGAATATGATATGCAATTAGTAGAAAATCCAAATCAATTAAGTCAAACAAGACAATCAATTTTAGAAAAATCACTTAAAAATATGTTAGATTTAAAAGAAAATTTTAATAATGATACTCCAAATAAATTAACTAATGATAAATCTAACATTTTTAATTCTACACCACATCAAAAGTTTAATTTTAAAAATTCTGATATTTCAGAAGTTAAAAAATTTAAAGATAATAGCAAAGGTAATGATGAAAATTATTACGATAATTTAATGATTAAGAATAAATCTTCTTTATTAAATTATAAGAAAAAAAAACAAAAATTAAATGAAGAAGAGTCAGATTTTGCAATATTTAATTTTAAAAAAAGTAATTAATTTTTAAATAAACAAAATAAAAAATAAACAATATTTTCTTTCATACATAGAATAATATAATTGCATAAAAAATTTATTTTTTTTTAATATTATAAAAAAAAATTTTGAAAATTAAAATATAATATGAAAAATAAATATCCAAAAAAAACCTTAGTTCAATATTATTCAAATCCAAAAAGAAAAATAATGAATTTAAGAACCAAAGTATCTCCATCAATATCAAGTTTAGCAACAGATGTCGTAACAAATAGAGTATCAAATAATAATAAAATATATGGTTCAACAACTCAAAAAGCAAATCCAATTAAAATTCAAAATAAAGTCTGTGATGAACAATTTGAACTTAATAAAAATATAGAAATAAACAAAAAAAAAGATAATAATAAAAATATAGATAATTTAATTGATGATGTTCTTGAAATAGAAGGAAAAAAAATAATAAATCATTTAAATGAAAGTATTAAAACAACAAAAGAAGGACATTTTATTATAAATACTAAAAATTTATTTAATAATGGGAACGAATCATTTAATATTATATATAATATTATATCAAAAATTAGAGTAAATCAAAAAAATAATGAAAATAATAATCGGCATACAATTAAAAATATAATTAAAACTGATGATATAAAAATAATTGAAAACAGTGAAATTTCAGAAATAAAAAGTGAAAAAAGTAGTAAAAATAGTAAAAATAAAAAAAAAATCATTTCGAATATTTCTCCTTTATCAAAAACAACAAAATCATCAAAATCTAATAATGAAAATTCCTTAATAAATACTAATAATTATATTATTAATACAAAAAAAATAATAATAAATCAACATATAAAGAAAAAAAATAATTCTCATGATTATGGAAGTGAAAAAAAGAAAAATAAAATTCAAACTAAAAATGATATTGTTTCTTATTTATTAAATTCTGTTTTAGAAAATAAAAGTAAAAAAAATTCTGGAAGAATGAATAGAAATGAAAGAAATAAAGGAAAATTAACTGAAAATTACTTTTCAACAAGAGAGAAACAATTCAATAATAAAAATATTTTTAAAGGACATAAAATTTCTTCCTCTACTGTAGCATAACATTTATCTAATTTTTTTATTATATTATTTTAGAATATTTATTATATTTTAATTAATATTTTTAGAAGAATTCAAATTATTTATTTTTTATTTTAATTAAAATAATAAATTAAAAAAATTTTTTTTAAAATAAATAAAATATATAAAATAATTTAAAATACTAATTTATAAGTAATAATAAAAATTAAAATAATCATAATAAATCCTCCAAAAAGATAAATTTGTTTTTTATTTTTTTCAATTCTTTCTTTCATTTGATTTAATAAATTATTAGAACTTTCTAAATCATCATTCATTCCTTTAATTTTAACATTTACAGCTTTCATAGAATCAGTTTGTTGCTCCAAACTATATAAAGCTTCTTTTCCATTATCTTCAATACTATATAAATTTCTTCTTGCTTCTTCTAATTTCTGTTTTCCAGAATATGATAATAATTCATTATTGATTATATTATTATTATTATTATTTGATAATAAACAATTATTTTCTTTATCTTTTAAAGATTCTTCTATTTTCCTTAATTTTATTTTGAAATTATGAAATGAATTTTGATATTCTTTAACTTGTTTTGAATATTCATTATATAAATTTGAATCATATAATGAGGTTAATTGAATTTGCATTTGTTTTATTATTTTTTCTCCTTCATTTATTATTTTAAATGTGTCATTTATTAATGAATTGTCACATGTATTATTTAAATTATTATTTATTTCTGTGAAATTTGAATTAATATTTATAATATTTTTATCTAGATTATTTTTATATAAATTGAAAATTTCTGCCATTAAAATATGATAATATGATATATAATTTTAATATTTAAAAATTATTATTTATTAATAAGACTAAT
>JAEEGI010022585.1_pt1 | contig 12416 bp, 10 predicted proteins | sample 8958751 | NCBI WGS metagenome assembly JAEEGI01 (sample SAMN16246545, study PRJNA631951) | gut metagenome | biome: gut microbiome; feature: rumen; material: KS-attached | host: Bos | place: Iran: Karaj | collected 2018-10 | reverse complement strand
CAAAAGCCCTCCTGAATTTCTGATGTATCAGTATATCACAGAACCGACGGATTGACAACGTTCTTTCCGATCAGCGGAAGCACCGTCTGCTCAAACAATGCATTGGCGGACGCTTCATCCGGTTCCTCATTGATCGCACAAAACGCGATGCCGTTCGGATTCGCATATTGCTTCAACAGCGCTTCTTCCGCGCCGGAGAGCTTCCCTCCGATCAGGACGCAGTCCGCTTCGGAAAGCGCGGCGGGCAGACCGACCCGTTCAAAGATACGCTCCGGTCCGCTTTGCAGCGAACCGCCGATCGACGCAAGCGCAAAACCCAGTCCGCCGCCCGCGCCGCTTCCGGGCTCCTCCGGATTGCCGCCGAGCAGCGATGCAAGGCGCACGTCCGCAAAGGAAACGACGTCGTCGTACAAAAGCGTCAGTTCTGTCTGCGCGATGCGGGGATCGAGATTCTCCCGGTCGGCGCGAACGATCCGTTCAAGCGTTTCCGGGCACGGATCGACGGGCTCCCCGTTTGCGTCGAAAAACCGCATGCCGAGCGCGGCAAGCGCACCGAGCCCCATGTCGGAAAAGTTCCTTCCTCCGATACCTGCCCAGATCTTCCGGTAGCCGAGGTCCAGCGTCTTTTTGATCAGCTGTCCGACCGAGAACGACGATTCGAGCTCCGCAGCTTCGATCGCGGCAATCCGTCCCGGAAGAACCCCGATCGTTTCGCCGATGCTTTCCCCGTTCCGATCGGCAACGGCGACGGTTTCATGCCGCCCGCCCGTTCCTGCGATCAGCGCGCGAACCGTCCCGACGCCCCCGTCTGCGACCCGGATCCTGCGTACGCAAAATCCGTGCGCGACCGCAGCCGTGCCGAGCACGCGCGTCAGACGTTCGCCGTTTTCGGAGGATGCTGCAATCAAAAGCTTCCGACCGTCCGTCACTTTCATCGGAACGACCGGTTCCGTCGGCATAAAGGCGGAGGCACTTTCCGTCGGCACGATCTTTCCTTCCGTATTGATTTCGGCAAGGATCGGATACGGCCCGAAACTTTCCAGATAGTTTGCCTGCACCAGCGGATGATCGAGGCACAGCCGCGTCATCAGCGCATCGAGCGCATGGAACCGCGCGCCGGCAGCGCGGGACTGCTTGATCCCGACATAGCAGACGATGCAGGTATAAACGGGGCTCTGCGAAACCGGATCGCAGGATTCGCACGCCTCATAGAGTCCCGTTCCGCGCGGATCGGCGGAATAAACCGCGGAAAGCGCGATCTTCCAGCAAGCCCTCTTTGTCTGCTCGGAAAAGTCCGCGACCGGAAACCGCATGCCGATCGGAAAATAATGCCAAATCATTCTTCTTCCTCCGTTTCAAGCGCGGAAAGCGTTCTTTCCGCATCCTCCAGGCGATCGTAAAGATCCCCCTCCTCTGCTTCGAGTGCAGAGATCGTTTCGTACATCTGCTGCATCCGGCGGTAATCGTTCCCCGTCTGCGCTTCGATCAGCGCCTGCTCCGCTTCTTTTTTTGCCGCCTCGTTCTGTTCGATCAGCCGCTCGATTGCATGCAGTTCCTGCCTCGCTTTTGCGCGCTGCTGCTTGATCTCCTTCCGGCGGAGGAACAGATTGTCCGCGTCCGCCTTTTCCTGCTTTTTCGGCTTTTCCGCCTTTCGCTCCCGGATGAGCGCAAACAGGTCCTCTTCCTCGTCTCTCTGCTCTCTGAGCCCGGCTTCCGTCATGAGGATCACGCGATCCGCAAGCCGCCGGACCATATACCGGTCGTGCGTGACGATCAGGATCGTTCCCTCGAATTTTTCCAGCGCGCTTTCCAGCATCTCGGCGGACGCGATGTCCAGGTGGTTGGTCGGCTCGTCCAGAAGGAGAACGTTCGCGCCGGAAAGGACCAGTTTCAAAAGCCGGATCCTTGCCTTTTCGCCGCCGGAAAGGGTGCCGATGCGCTTGTCGATATCGTCGTTCCGGAACAGGAACATACCGAGCGCCCCGCGCAGAGAGGACCGGTCCATCAGCGGGAACGCATCGGACAATTCGCCGATCACGGTGTTCCCGTCGTTCAGATCATAATTGTGCTGCGCATAGTATCCGATCCGCACGCCCGCGCCGATCTTATAGGTTCCCTCGGTCTGGCGCACGCTTCCTGTCAGGATCTTCAAAAGTGTGGTCTTGCCGCAGCCGTTTTCGCCGATCAGGCAAACGCATTGTCCGGCTTTGATCAAGGCGTTCAGTCCGGAGAAAATGCGGTGCTCCCCGAAGCGCATGCCGAGCTCATGCAAAACGATCACTTCGTTTCCGGTCGGCGCCGGCGTCGGGAACCGGAACGAAATGGATTTCTCGTCACGTTCCGGCTCGACCATATCTTCCTTGATGCGGTCGATCTGCTTCTGTTTGGATGCGATCGTCACATAATTGCGTTCCTGGTTCCAGCGTTTCTGCTGCTCGATGATGCCTTCGATGCGGCGAATTTCCTTCTGCTTGCGCAGATAGATCTTCTTTTCAAGCTCGCGCGCATCCATTTTCAGTTCCATATAACGCGTATAGTTTCCCGCCGTGCCGCGGATCCTGCCGTTTTGAAGCTCCAGCATGCGCGTGACCGTATCGTCGAGGAATGCACGGTCGTGCGAAACGACAAGCACGGCGCCTCTGAACTGGCAGAGAAAGTCCGTCAGCCATTGAATCGCCGTGACGTCGAGATTGTTCGTCGGCTCGTCCAGAAGCAGCAGATCGGCGTGCGAAAGAATGGCGCGGGCAAGCATTGCCTTGCTGATCTGTCCGCCCGAAAAAGACGTGACCGGTCTTAAAAGATCGTCCTCGGAGAAGCCGAGCCCCAAAAGCGCGGAACGCGTCATGGCGCGGAACGTCGCGCCCCCTTCTCTGGAAAGCGTTTCGACGACGACCGCCTGCCTTGCGATCAGCCGGTCGCGGTTTGCGTCCGCCTGTCCGAGCTTTTCCGCAATGCGGATTTCCTCCGCTTCGAGGTCCAGCAGCGGACGATATGCCTCCAGTGTGAATGAATACAGGTCCGTCTTCTCGTCAAGCGTCGGAATCTGCTCGACGTAGGAAAGCTTTGCGCCCTGCCGAAGCCCGAATGTGCCGCCGTCGTACGGTTCCTTGCCCATCAGGATCCGCATAAGCGTCGTTTTCCCGCTTCCGTTCACGCCGATCAGACCGACGCGCTCGCCCGGACGAATCTCGAAGGAAACGTCCGAAAACAGCGTTCGGTCTGCAAATGTCTTTTTCAGATTTTCTACATACAGCAATGACATAATTCCGATTATAGTATAGCACATATTTTACCGTTTGGAAAAATATTTATATAAATTTCAAGATTTTATTACATACGGTATGCTATAATAGATGCGTGAAAGGAGTCGAATCATGGAAAAACAGGTAAAAATGCTTCCCGGAAAGAAGCGCAGATCCATGCCCGTTGCATTGCGCATCGTGATCGCATTGTCTCTTGCCGCCGTTTTGTGCAGCGTGGGTCTGTTTTTCATTCTTCGTGACCGGGACATTTCTCCTTTTCCCGACGCCAATACGGAATCGGAATATCTGACGACAAGGGAGGACGCCGTTGCCCTGCTGGGCAGCACGCCGAGTCCCTCCCCCGCGCCGTTTGTTCCGTCCGCCGCTCCGACGGTCACACCCACCGATAACCGCATCGCCATTTCGCATTATTCCGCGCTTCAGCTCAACGACAACAATCTTTCCGTCGCAACGCTGCAGCAGAAACTGATGGACCTCGGTTATATGGAGGGCGACGAACCCGGAACGCTGTTCAACGAATCCACGAGAAACGCCGTTATGCTGTTCCAGCGTGCAACCGATATGGAGCTGAACGGCGTCGCTTCTGCCGCGGTCCAGGAAATGCTGTATTCGTCCGACGCGCAGGAATATCGCATCAAGCTGAACGACAACGGACCGGACGTCAGAAGCGTTCAGCGGCAGCTTGCCGAACTCGGGTATTATTCCGATCGCATAACCGGGTATTACGGACCCAAAACCGAAGACGCCGTGATGCATTTCCAGGCGAAAAACGGAATTGAGGTTGACGGTCAGATTACACGTGACGACTGGGATCTTCTCTATTCCGACGACGCGGTGCCGATGGCAACGCCGACGCCTACGCCGAGCCCCACGCCGAAACCGACGCCGAAACCCACACCGAAACCGACCGCAAAAGCAACGCCGAAGGCAACCGCAAAGGCAACGCCGAAACCGACCGCGAAGGCAACGCCCAAGCCGACAGCAAAGCCGACAGCGGCGCCGACGTCCGGCGGATCGACCGCAACGCCGAAGCCCGCGGATACGCCGAAGCCGACTGCGGCGCCGACCGACACGCCGAAACCGACCGCTGCGCCTACCAACACTCCGAAGCCGGAATCCGGTTCTTACGGACACAATCCCGACGGGCTTGTTGCGTGCGCACGCGATCAACTCGGCGACCCGTACATTTTAGGCGACGAAGGTCCGAACTCGTTTGACTGTTCCGGCCTCGTTCATTACTGTCTGAACAAATGCGGCGTTAAGATCGGACGCTGGAACGCGTATTCCTACTCCAACCACAACAAATGGACCCGGATCGATTCCGTCGACGACCTCAAAAAAGGCGATCTGCTGTTCTTCAAGAGCGATACGAGCGCTAAGGTCAATCACGCCGCAATCTATATCGGCAATAAAAAGTTCATTCATGCAAGCGCAAGCAAAGGGCAAGTCGTGCAGAGCTCCTTCTCCGCCTACTGGTACCGCAATTTTGTCTGCGGAAGACGGGTATTCGGATAATGGCGTGCCGAATCTGTCCGCGAAACTGCAACATCGACCGTTCATCCGCAGCAGGGTTCTGCGGCTGTTCTTCCGTTGTGCGCGTTGCGCGCGCCGCGCTGCATTTTGATGAAGAACCGTGTATCAGCGGCACGCACGGCAGCGGAACGATCTTCTTTTCCGGATGCAATCTGAAATGCATTTTCTGTCAGAATTACGTTCTGACCGGCGGCGCGCTCGGCGAGGTTTTTTCGATCCCGCGTCTTGCGGAAACGATGCTGAAGCTGCAGGCGCTCGGCGCGCACAACATCAATCTCGTCACGCCGACGCCGCACAGGGACGCAATCGTCGAAGCGCTGAAAACGGCAAAGCGGGACGGGCTGACAATCCCGGTCGTCTATAACACCGGTTCCTATGAGACGGTCGAAACGATCCTCGCGTTTGAAGGGCTCGTCGATATCTATCTGCCCGATCTGAAATACTTTGATTCGCGCCTTTCTCAACGGTTTTCGCATGCGCCCGATTATTTCGACGTCGCCGTTAAGGCAATCGAAGAGATGTTCCGGCAGGTCGGCCCGATGGTCACGGACAAAACCGGCATTGCGGTGAAGGGCGTTCGCATCCGGCATCTCGTACTGCCCGGCTGTGTGTTCGACACGCGTTCCGTTCTCGATGCAATCAAAGAACGGTTCGGAACGGACTGTCCCGTTTCGCTGATGTCGCAGTTTACGCCCATTCCCGAATGTACGGTAAAGCCGCTCGACCGTCCGCTGACGCAGCGTGAATACGACGGCGCGCTTGATTACTGCCTCTCGCTCGGATTCACAAACGTCTATACGCAGGACCTTACGAGCGTCGGACGCGCCTTTACCCCGCCTTTTTCGGATCACGTGGAGCTGTAAAACACAAAACGCGCTGCATTGCGCGCGTTTTGTTCAATATGGTTATGCAAATAAAGATTCCAGATATTCGGCGACGCCGTCGTCGTCGCAGGAGCCGATGACCAGATCGGCTTTTTCTTTTACAAGCGCGTTGCCGTTCGCCACGCAGACGCCGGTGCCCGCCCATTCGATCATGTCAAGGTCAAGCGTATTGTCGCCGATCGCGGTGACCTCTTCGCGCGGAACGCCGAGCATTGCGGCAACTTTTTTGAGCGCGGAACCTTTTGTAGAGGAAACCGAACCGATCTCGATGAATCCGGGTTTTGAACACAGCACGGAAAGATGCCGCGGCAAAAGCGCGCGGATCTCCTGAAAGAGCTTGGCTTCCCGTGCGGGATCGACCGCAAACAGCACCTTCGGAATATTGTCGAGCGGACGGTACAGAAGGTTCGGATCGACAAGGAACGGAATGTTCAGAACGCCGGTATACCGCTCCGTAAACGCGTTCGCTTTGCGAAAGATGACCGTATCTTCCTCATAGATCTGCGCATGAATCCCGAACGCGTCGGCGATCGCAAACGCCGTGATCACGTCCTCCGGCCGCAGATAGTTGACGAACAGATGTTCGCCGGTCCTTCCGTCGGATACGACCGCGCCGCCGTAGTGGATCAGCGGTCCGTACACGGACAGCGATTCGCGGATTTTCTTTGAGCCGAGGAATCCTCTGCCCGTCGCGAGAACCACGGTTACGCCGTTTTGCTCCGCAAGACGGATCGCATGCTTCAATCGTTCGCTCGGAAGTTTTCCGGTCGATACCAGGGTGTCGTCAATGTCAAGCGCGAGGAGTTTCATTCCTCGATTCTCCCCATCTTCATCAGCGTGCGGAACGCTTCATGCACCTCGCCCGCCATATACAGAGACCCGACCGCAAGCGACGGATCGTCCCCGCGCGCCGCGGTTTCGATGGCGTCCGCCACACAGGAGAACGGCGTGGCAACGGCGCCGCAGGAACGGATCAGCTCCGCAAGCTCTTTGCTCGGCATGGCGCGGTCATTGTTCGGCGTCACCGTATAGAACTCCCTGGCGATCGGCATCAGCAATCCAACGGACTGCGAAACGTCCTTGTCGCGCATCATCCCCATGATGATCTTTGCCTTTTGGTTCGGAAACAGCCGCTGATACGTGTCGACCGTGCCGCGTACGCCGTGCGGATTGTGCCCGCCGTCCACAAAAAACGGCGGATCTTCACGCAGAAGTTCAAACCGCGCGGGCCAGACCGTTTCTTTCAAGCCGGTCCGCAGCGCTTCGTCGGAAATCTCAACGCCCTTTTCGCGCAGCAGTTCGACTGCGTCGATGACTGTTGCCGCGTTGTTCATCTGATATTTGCCGAGCAGCCCGAGCCGAAGGTCCTTATAATCACGATAGTCGAACGACTGTCCGTGGAGATCGTAGCTTCCTTCTTTGAGCGACGAACGGTCGACCGTATGGAGCTGCGCATGATGCTTTTTGCATGCCGCTTTGATTACGGGAAGCGCGTCCTTATGCTGACCGTAGAACAAAACCGTACCGCCATCCTTGATGATTCCGGCTTTCGCGGACGCGATCTCTTCGATGGTGTTGCCGAGAATGTGCATATGGTCGTAGTCAATCGCCGTGATGATCGCCAGAAGCGGCGTGTCGATGACATTGGTCGCATCGAGCTCGCCGCCGAGACCGACCTCCAGCACAACATAATCACATTCCTGACGCGCATAGTACAGGAACGCCGCCGCCGCGATCACTTCAAACTCGGTGGCGGGGTTCTCCATCGAATCGACGACCGGCGCGATCTCCGTGACCAGCGCGGCGAGATCGTCGTCGGAAATCGGCGTGTTGTTCAGCTGAATACGCTCATTGAACCGATCGACATACGGCGAAACAAACAAGCCGGTCTTGTATCCCTGCGCGCAGAGAATCCTCGACAGCATCGCGCAGGTGGAGCCCTTTCCGTTCGTGCCGGCGACATGAATATACTTCAGTTTCTTCTGCGGATCGCCCAGCAGACGGCAAAGCTCGATCGTGCGGGTAAGCCCCAGCTTCGAACCTCTCCAGTACATGCCGTGAATATATGCGATCGCTTCTTCGTAAGTCATGATCCTTTTCCTCCTTGAATGCCCTTCAGAACGACCGGATACAGAATACGGATCACCGTGATCTGTACCACCGTCATAACGGCAACCAGCCACAAGCGCCGGATCAACAGGTATGCCCAGAACGGCATTCCGCCCGTGTATCCGAGGATCTGGAACCACAGCGTGGTCAGAAACAGCGCAACGGCAATATTGACCGGCACAATCGAAAGCGTTGTGGCAAGCGTCAGGTTTTCTTTTTTGAAAACATAGCGGAACAGAAGTCCCGGAAGCACCCCGGTCAGCACGGCGGAAAGCGAGAACATGGGATTCCACGCATTTCCGGAGTTTGAGATGAACGTTCCGATCACATCGGAAACGAATGCGCAAAGCCCGCCCCATACGGGACCGAGCGCAAAGGAACAGAGATAAATCGGGACCTCACGGAAAGTGATGCGGCTGGAATCCGGCAGATAGAACGTAAACGGATAGATCGATAACAAAGCCGCAAGCGCTGTAAACATCGCCGCAAACGTCAGCTGTCGTGTCGTGATCCGACGCATTTCCTCCACCTCACTTTCTCAAACCAAATCATTATACAACACTCTTTTCCAAAACGCAAGAAAGCTCTCAAAATAGAGAGCTCCTTTTTTTATTGTTGAAAGGGGTTATTGTTCGTTGTTGCGGCGACGTTTCAGGATCAGGACGATCAGAAGCGAAATGAGCCCGATCAGCGCGACACCGCCGATCGCCATGCCGGTAAAAAACAGCATGTTCGGATTCTCTTCCTTTTCCTCGATCGGCGTTTCCTTCACAGGTTCGACCGGCTGAACAGGCGTCTCCGATGCGGGGATCTCCGGGGTTTCGGAAGGTGTTTTTGCGGTGTCGACCGGCGTCGTCTCCGGAGCGGGAGAAGCCGTCTCCGTCGCGGGAGCGGTCGTGACTGTCGGCGACACCGTGGGCTTGACGGTCGGCTTTGCGGTCGCGGTCGTCTTGGGCGTTGCTTTTGCCGTGGCGGTTGCTTTTGATGTCGCCTTCGCGGTCGCAGTCGGGTTTGCCGTCGCCTTCGCGGTCGCAGTCGGTTTGACCGTTTCCGTCGGCTTTACGGTCGGCGTCGGCATATCGGGAAGCAGCGGGAAGAAGGTTTCCCCTGCTGCTCCGTCTGCAGGCACGGTTTGCCCTTCGGTATAGATGCCGCCTGCGGAAACGGGATCGATCCGATATACGACGGCATTGTATTGTGCATCGATACCGGTATATTCGATTCCGTTGAAGACAAAGTCCGTCGCGCCTTCCTTCTCGATCCGGAATTCCGCCTGGAACCAGACGCCGCCTTCTTCGATGCCGTAACCGTCGAAAAAGCCGAATTTCAGGCAGCCGGGTTCATTGTTGTATTCAAACTTGCTTGCCCTGCCCTTCATCCAGGATGTGAGGTTCGCACTTTCATCGATCTGGCTGACGGATCCGAGCGTTACGAACGATGCATCGTATTTCATGTATCCCTGCAGCGATCCCAGTTTTTTCCCTTCCGGCAGGTTCGGATACAGATAGAAATGAACCTTAACAAGATCGCCGACGGCGCCGGAAATCTTTTCGGACGAGATCAAAAGCTCGCCGCTTTCCGCCGCATCGGTCGACAGGACCGGAAGCAGGAGCAATGCCGATATGATAATCAAAGCAATGATGCGTTTCATATGTATCCCTCTTTAAAACGGTTGCCGCTTATCTGATCTTTTATGTAATTATAGTATAAAAGCACCTGTTCGTCAAATCCTTATTGACAAAACACAGGAATTTCCATATGATAGATAAGAAATACCATGTGCCGCGTGCGCGTGATCGATACCGACAACGCACGCTGTTTTGGGGAGGTAACCAATGCAGATTTACAATACAATGACACGCCGCAAGGAGCCCCTGATCCCGATGAAAGAGGGCGAAATCTCCATGTACGTGTGCGGTCCGACCGTCTACGATTTCTTTCACATCGGCAACGCGCGGCCGTTCGTCGTGTTCGATACGATGCGCCGCTACCTTGAATACCGCGGATATAAGGTCAAGTACGTCCAGAACTTCACCGATATCGACGACAAGATGATCAACCGCGCAAACCGCGAGGGCACGACCGTCAAGGAGCTCGGCGACCGCTTTATCAAGGAATACTATCAGGACGCCGACGCGCTCGGCATCGAACGCGCAACGGTCAATCCGCGTGCCACAGAACACATCGGCGACATCATCAAACTCGTCAAAAAGCTGATCGAGAAAGGGCACGCGTACGCGACGGAAAACGGCGACGTGTACTTTTCGGTTCGCAGCTTTCCCGGCTACGGCAAGCTGAAGGGACAGGACATCGACGATATGGAAAACGGTGCGCGCATCTCCCCCACCGAACAGAAGCGCGATCCTCTGGACTTTGCGCTCTGGAAGGGCGAAAAGCCCGGTGAGCCGAGCTGGCCTTCCCCGTGGGGCAAAGGCCGTCCCGGCTGGCACGTCGAGTGCTCCGCCATGAGCATGAAGTACCTCGGCGAGACCTTCGATATTCACGGCGGCGGAATGGACCTTATTTTCCCGCACCATGAGAACGAGATCGCGCAGAGCGAGGGCGCGACGGGAAAACCGTTCGTCCACTACTGGATGCACAACGGCTATATCAACATCAACAATCAAAAGATGAGTAAGTCCCTCGGCAACTTCTTTACCGTGCGCGACATTGCAAAGGAATACGACCTTGAAGCGGTCCGTATGTTCCTGCTGACCGCAAACTACCGCAACCCGGTCAATTTCTCGCGCGAGCTGATGGAACAGACCGTTGCGAGTCTGAACCGTCTCTATACGGCGCGCGACCGGTTGTTTGACACGGCGATCGACGAAACCGCCGACGATTCCGAAGTCACCGCAAAGCTCGATGAATTCCGCAACCGGTTCAACGACGCGATGGACGACGACCTCAACACCGCAGACGCGCTCGGCGTGCTGTTTGACTTCGCGCGCTGGATCAACATCTTTGCAACGGGCGCGCATACAACCGCCGCGATTGACGCGGTCAAGGCGCGTTATGCCGAGCTGAACGGCGTGCTGGGGCTTGTTGTGAAAGAAAAGAAGGAAGACTTCCCCGAGGACGCGCTGAAGCTCCTGGAGGCGCGTAAGGAAGCGAAGAAGGCAAAGGACTGGGCAAAGGCGGACGCGATCCGCGACGAGCTCAAGGCGATGGGCTTTGCCGTGGAAGACACCAAGGACGGCGCGAAGCTGAAAAAGCTTTAAGCTTTTCGATATCAACAAACACAACAAAGGAGAACACTTATGGGTTTACTGTTTCCGATCCTTCTGCTTGCCATGGGCGCCTATGTTTTGGTCGGCGCGATCAAGGGAAGCGGCAGATTATTCTCGATGGAGAATTTCAAGGACGAGTCCAAGGACAAGGCGAAGAAGCTGATGCGTCTTCTGTATTTTGCGCTTGCCGCGATCATGCTTCTTATGGCGGTCGTAAACGGACTGCAGGCCGTTCTGTATTCCAATAAGCTGACCTACTATAAGGTCACGGACGCGTATAAAGAGACCTTCTCCGATCTTTTGGAGAACGGTCAGCTGACCTATACCGCGCAGGAAAGCACCGGAAGCGGCATGTCCTGCTTCGGCGGCGGCGGCGCAACGGTTGAAAAAACCTACGGACCGTATTCCGTCGATGATGAAAAGATGGATGTAACGGAGATCTCCGCATTTATCAACAAGGCATATGCACAGTATGGAAGCGACAGGGAGAAATTCCCGATGCAGAGCGGCGGACTTCTGAGCTGCACCGGCGGCTCGGTCGATTATTCGAAATACTATCGTCAGACCGACCTGATCGATGACGCGGAAAATCCGGTCTATGCCGAAACCGAAGCCGACAAGGCAAAAGGGCATACCGTCTATCTCTCTTCTTTGGGCAATGCGCGTTCCGACGTCGACGACGGTTCCTTCCTCTCCAAGCTGTACGGCGCTGTGAGCCCGACGCTTCTGAACGTTCTGAATTACGTGTTTATCGGTCTTGCGGTCGTCGGCGTTGTGCTGCTGTTCGTTGTGACCCGCATCTTCACGGATAAAGAAAAGATGGAAAAGGCGAGAGCGCAGCAGGTCTCCGGTCCGTCGATGCCTTCGAGCGCATTCAATTTCGACGAGTCCGAAGAAAAAGACGATTCGAAAGCATAAAATACATAATAAAACGGCTGCCGGGTTTCCGACAGCCGTTCTTTTTATGCTTAAAACAGTTCTTTGAGGATCAGATCGACCAGATGCGTGAACTTTACCGCCGCCTTCGCAGCCGTTTCGGTGACCTCCGCATGGGAAAGCGGCTGATCCAGCACGCCCGCCGCCATGTTGGTGATCAAGCTGATGCCGACGACCTTCATGCCGCAGTGCGCCGCGCACATGGTCTCCGGAATCGTGGACATGCCGACCGCGTCCGCGCCGATGATGCGCGCCATGCGGATCTCCGCCGGTGTTTCGTAGCACGGACCGGACATCATCAGATAGACGCCTTCCTGCATCTGAATGCCGTTCTTCAGGGAGAGATCCATCAGCTTTGCGCGAAGGTCCCTGTCGTATACATTGCTCTGATCCGGGAAACGCGGCCCGCACTCGGCGAGGTTCTTCCCGATCAGCGGATTGCTGCCGGACCGCTTGATATG
>JAEEGI010022584.1_pt1 | contig 12416 bp, 9 predicted proteins | sample 8958751 | NCBI WGS metagenome assembly JAEEGI01 (sample SAMN16246545, study PRJNA631951) | gut metagenome | biome: gut microbiome; feature: rumen; material: KS-attached | host: Bos | place: Iran: Karaj | collected 2018-10 | reverse complement strand
ACAGACCGTCAAGGAAGTCCCTGATGCCGTCGCGATCAATGTGCCCTGTATTGCCCAAAGTACATTCTACCTGTAACTGCTGCATATCACTCAACGGCTCTTCACGCATGTCCTCGAAAGTGACTTTGCCAGCATTGTAGTAGTCCCATTTCTTGCTTGCATTCATCCTGTAAAGGTCAAAGACAGTAGGCTTTCCCTCGTCCTGCGTTAACCCATGCTTGGCGGCGCAGTATTGCCAAAAGCCGCATTCGTATGGATCAGCGCAATGAGGACCTACCGCGCACTCGGGTTCCTGTTTCTGGTCTAAGACCTGCTTGGCGGCTTGTACACGGGCGAGAACCAGCGGATACTCGAGATCGACTTTTTCCTTCAGGTTGATGATGCGGAACAGTTGGTGGATGTCAAGTTCCCCCGCACGCTCATAGTCACCGTTGATGGTCACCAAATAGGTACCTGTCACCTTGATGCCACACTGCTCAAGTACCCAACGCTGGAAAGCAATATCCACGGCATATTTGTCGAACTTGTCAGGCAACAGGACCTCGTCGCCACTATGACTCGACGAGCTTTTCACCTCATAGATAGCCCAGCCGTTTCCCTCACGTCGCAAGATGTCAACAGCACAATAGCAGCCCTCATGTGAGAACGAAGCCTCACAGATAACCTCGGTGCCGCGATCCATCTCCTGTTTGGTCTTCTCAATCATTGCCGTGAGGTCGAGGCCTCCTTCGGCGGTGTGTGTGGTCACCTCAAAAAAGGGTCCGAAAAGCCCCATCGCTAGGTCGCCCACCTCATTACCTGCGTCAAATCGCGCTTGCAGGTTAGGGTCTTCAGGTTGCAGCTCCGGTTGATAAACCCGAAGCCACAAGGCCTTGCTGCACTGGCAGAAGGTCGTGTATCTTGATTTGGAAAGTCCAGGCATGTAATAATGATAACTTGGTTAATTATTTGGTCGCAAAGATAACAAATATATGGCTTATTTCCCAACTTTTGTTGAAAAAGCAACCCAATGAAATTTTATCGGTTTCATTTTAATTTTTTGGGGCACGTTTACATTTTAAGGTCCTAATAAGGAACTAACATTCTCTTGGTGAGATTCCACTACTGGTGCCAGCAATATGAGCCTTGATACTCTAATTTAGCTATGTATTCATTAACATTATCCATAAGATTGTGGCGCCATGATGTGCTCTGCAATGATGGCATATACTTCGCAATAAAGATCGGTAATGAAGTATTTTTCAAATTCACACCAATTACCGCTTCGTAATCTTTATCACTGTTTTCATACCATGCTTTGAAACATAGTTCACCTTTTTCATTTAATCCGTAAGCATAGAGCTGGATTGGGACATCGTCACCATCACGAGCAAATAACCAATCTTCATCTGCATATCCTGGTTCATCTGACATGACAATGTGGTTGTCGGCATAATCACGCAATAATCTGATGGATTCAGATTTAGCTTCTTGTAATAGCTTTTTGTGAAGTTCCATGTACTTCTCAGGATGCAAATCTTCCATACCTATTAATATTAATGTTTTTTAAGTTTCAAAAGTTGTTAACTTTCTCACTGTTTGTTACCAATATTGTTGTTCTCTGAGTTAATTACTATTTAGTCTTTAGTTTCTTTTCAGATACAAAAGTACAAAATCTTTTTTTTGAATAAAGCAACTACTTATTGAAAAACACCGCAAATAAGCCATGAGGCCAGCAGTGGGCTACTCGGCTGGTTACTCCAAAAGGATTCTTTGGGCTGCTGGAATGATAACATCACGAATGACAGCATTGTTCATCCGATGCTCGCCGTGGAAATCAGCAACCTGAGTGAAATGCTGGGCAAATTCCTCCTTACAGTTGACGAGCGTGTCGCCGTCGGCAAAGAAGCCCCAGCACAAGGACTGGTTTTCACTGTTGATGTCGTCAAACATGTGTTGCTCCATTTCCTGGAAATGTTGGATCACTTCTTCGGTGATGGTGAAGAGGGCCCTGCCATCTGCTGTCGGCTGGAAGCGTTCAAAGGTACCCACCATCAGAACATCAGTGAGCCGTGACATGTGCAGCGCCGGGTTGACGCAGATGCGGGGATAATCTGCCATTTGCATAGCATACATGCCTCCCATGCTGGTACCGATGATAAGGTCGGCTTTGTGGTTGGCACAGTAGTTCTTGATGAAAGGCAGGGCCTCAACGGGGTCGATGGGTATGTCCGGTGCAATCACATTGCGCTCCGGCATCTTCTTGGCCAGATACTTCATAGTACTGCTTTGGCTACTGGATCCATAGCCGTGTAAATAAACGATAGTTTTCATTGTTTCATTAAGTGTTGGTAAGTTGTTTTTTTATTTCCAACATCAAATATACAAAAACTTTTCCAATAAAGCAAATCCAAATTATACTCAAATGAACAAAAAAAAGAAGAGCGACACCAACACCTCTTCGGCACTGATATCGCACTTCGATCGGACTCTCTTGACCAGTTTGACTATGGCAGCATAAGGCCGGCGTCTCCCCAAACAAGATAATAGCGTCCGTGATGGTGGTTTTCCCGCTTGCTCTTCACACAGCGAGTCCTTGTCCATCGTATGTCTTTATATAGTATCTCAGACCTCCCCGCCGACTCCTCTCATTACGGTCAGCAGTCCATAGGTCCGAGCGTTAAATACTTTGTCTATATCTATAAGAGTTCTTTACCCTTTCCTGACGGCCTTTTTTCATTTGAATTAAGCCAGCATGGCAGAATCATATTCCTTTTTGAACTTGTCCTCATCGAAACTCTCTGCGATTTCTTTCACGCCTTGTTTCAAGGTTTCTAATAACCTCCTCATCTGTTATTTGTGCATAAACGGTTCTGATCATTTCATCAGAAGCATGGCCAGTCATCCTGCGTACTTCTTCCGGGTTCTCTCCATTTTTGATCATATTGGTAATAAAGGTGCAACGAGCGTAATGGCTAGATATAATCTCATAAAGGGGTTTTCTCACTTCTTTTTGGGATGCATCTATTCTAACTATCACTCTATTCAATCCTGCTTTTCTCGCTATCCTTCTAATCGCTTCATTGTATGTGCCATTGCCTTTTCCCTTCGTCTTTTTTTCAAATTCAATGGGGTTGACAAGTTTATGGGACTTAACTCTATCCATCATCATTCTCATTTTAGTGGTCAACGGAATATAAGCTTTAATGTTCTCTTTCATGGTTGAAAGCACAATATACTCAAATTTCTGTCCGTTTTTGACCTTATACTTACCCGTGAGTATCTTGGCCAAGTCTGAAACCCTTTGTCCGCACTCGATTTGAAGTAAGAATAAATCGCGATACTCTTTTTCTACGTCGGTCAGCCCTAAACAATTCTCTATTGCAGTCACTTCATTGTCAAGAAGAGGAAAATACCCCTTTTGATCTTCTCTACGGGGATCATCAACTTTAATCCAAACCACGGGATTGATATCATCATCTCTCACAACGAATACTTTGTTGATAAGCATTGCTATGATAGCTCCACATCGATTCAGTTGGCCGACACCAAACCTCCTCTTATTGCCTTCCGTTTTGCGACTGTTCATCTTATTAATCAGGTATTCTTTGTACCTATTCAACCCATTCTGGCTTAAGATCTGTATTGTTTTATCATTCTCAGGTAAAGTGTCAACGAAACGACCGAACTCACTCAAGAGAGATTCATTCTGCCGTATTGTGCTTTCTTTGATTGATGGCTTCACGTAATTATGATAATACTCTAGTGCTTCAGCGAGAACATAGACCAAAACAAACTTGTTTTTGGCTACATCTCTATAAATGAATCGTTTGAGTGTCTCAAAGACGTCAGTCACATAATTGTTGCAAATATACTCGAAGAATTCCGAGTAATAATGCCTCAGTTTATTTATCTGTTCATTAACAATCTCATTGTTGTGGTTATCGAGTTTGCTTTGGACATTAGAAATTACAGCCAATTGCTTCTCCTGATTCCACTGGTTGGGGTAAACTCTGAGATGTGTGGAAAGTCTATATTGCTTACCACCTATGTGGACTACCAGGTATATCATGCAAGGACTTGTCGATTTAGGATTCCGCAGATAAAACCGCACCTTGTTCCTTTTGTAAAAACTTTGTTGTTTTTTGTTCATATCAATAGAGAGCAGAGGTGACATGTTTCGGATTACGCAAGAGTTTTTACAAACTCATACACCTGTTTGAGTTTATCCGCGTCAAATGTTTCAAGATGATTCAAGATATTTATCTTCAATTCCTTGCCATTCCACTTGTCCATCTCAAGCCGCTTAGTATCATTTGCAATCTCAATGTACGGCTTCATGCTCTCGTAATCCTTATGGCCTGTGATGGACATCACAACTGATGCCGGGATACCGAAAGCCAAAGAGCAACACACAAAGGTTCGGCGCCCGTCATGACAACCGATGATTTCATGAAACTTATGTACCTCATCAAATCGCTGGGTACCGATATAGTAAGTGTCAACAACCTCTCTATCCAAGCCAGCACGTTTTGCCGCCGCTTTGATGTAATCATTCAATTTTTGAGCGGACGGCACAGGGAAGAGACTTCCATCTTCGGACTCATAGTCCGCATATTTGTCAAGGAGTTTCTGAGCATCTTCAATGATAGGTATCGTGATGTGGTCCGATGTCTTCTTTGTGTACAAATCAATACCCCTGCTTGTGATATGCGCTTTTTTAAGTTGAGCCAGGTCTGAATAACGCAGCGAGGTGAACGCCATAAAGCAAAACAAGTCGCGGGCACGATCCAGATACTTAAGATGAGCCGGAAACTTATAGTTGAAGAACTGCATCAGTTCCTTATGTGTCAAATAAGTAACATTTTTCTTGGTAACCGTCAAGTGAGGTTTGTACTCGATGGCACTGTCCTGAACAGGATAGCCGTTTGCCTTCATCCACCTCAAGAATGATTTCAAAATCCTGAACTGTTTTGTGATTGTGCGGTTTCTGTCTTTCTTAATATTGACATACCACTCTTTCAGCTCAATCATTTTGTCTTTGTTGAGAGTTTCAAGGCTAACATTGGGGTCACAGGCAATAAGCTGTTTCCAAACCTGCTCATACTTGTAGTGGACGACATCAGTCCAATCACGCTCTTTGGCACCAACAACAAGGAACTCCTTGAATATCTCCTCCAAGGATTTTTCAGGGACACTATCATCTGCCGTATCCGCTCCTGCCACTTTGCCGACTTTCTCTTCGACCACTTCGCGCAGATCCTTCACCTCAGGCACCATGTCATTATAGCCGAATTCAGCAAAAGCCTCTTCAATTGCCTTCAGATACGCATCAATTCTATCATTTATCACGCGTGACGGATTACGCTCCTTACCGATGATATGAGTAGAACCACGAACAGGTCTTTGCGAGTCTGTATTCCACTTTAACGGGTCAGCGTGTAATCCGATTGAAAAGCCATGTTCATATTTCCTCTTGTTCCATCGCACTCTCACAATAACCTGATTACGATGATTCAGGAAAGTTCTGCAATTGTACTGTATCGTCTTCATTTTTAAGAAATTAAGTTATAAAAATCCAGACAAAAGTACAAAGTCTTTTTCACCCACACAATATCATATTCTGTTATGATATGACAAGAATCGTTATGATACGATATGATATTATAAAAACTTGTTTTAATGTGTATTGCAAGCATTTTGGAGCTCCTTGCTCCAAAAAATTAGCGGGGGTACATGTACCCCCTTTTTGTGGTATAATGAGGTATTTTAAGAGTCATTATAGGACGACAAAATTTCACAACCAATTATACCTCAACTTTTTACGATTTATAATGATTCTTGAAGATTCGCAAAAAAATCCCTCCAGCTCCACAACAAAACGAGTAACTATCTAGATTTTAGATAGTTACTCGTTGGCTTTATTGGAGCATGAGGCTCCACTTATCATATCTCGGTTTGTTTTGTAACTCTTTGCTCCAAATGCTATCGCTACATCAAAAAGGCCAAATATGAAATGACGATGTTTGGGGAGTACAAATATAGCAAAATCTAACTGAGTCTCATCCAAAACAATTAAAATATTATATTTTTGGACGAAACTCATCGTTCATTAAAACGAATTATTACCTTTACATCAACCAAATAAAATAAATATCGACGCAGACTTAAAGGCTATGCATCCATCGGATACTCGCTCATGCCAGATGGCCTATTCGCCGATGTTCAAGAACCAGAAGACCAGATTTTCAATGGCTCCAATTTCCTAACTCGTTACATTTCATCTCTTGGTTCAGCCAAAAGTTCCATCATAATCATTTGTCCCAAAGTAAAGTTTAGCCACCGTTCATTAGTCGCTACACGACTTGCTGACCTCATTCCCAAAGGCATCAAGATTGCAGTAGCGACCAGAGAGAAGAACGAGCATACCGAACACTTGGCAAGGCACGGAATAAGAGTCATCATTAATGAGAGCCTATCATTCTCAGCCACCATCATCGACCGCTCCCGTCTATGGTACGGCAACGTTAACCCCCTTGGCTTCTACAAGCAAGATGACAACATCATCACTTTCCGCCATCCTGAGGTTGCTACGACTCTTATTGACTCGTTAAGTAGCATATAAATTAGCCTATTTCTATTGCATTACGATAGATATCAGAGGGGGGGATTGGGCCGATTTGTATTCCCCCGTTTGGGATATAACATACTAATCGTGTGATGTTACAAATTAATCATCAGTCTGCAATCGCCTGATAACCAAATATTTTCATTAGTTTATACTATCACATGATTAGTATGTAATATCAATCAACAATTCCCCCCAGTTCCACAAATAATTATAAGTCGCTGAAATTCAGCGACTTATAATTTTTACCAGCACTTTATTTCTCATTATATTCCTGGTGGCTTTATTGTTGGCACATATTCAGGTAATCAATAGCTTCAATATGGTGTGGGGTGGTTACATCTCGCGAATGGTGATGCCGAAGCCTCCGGAACGGGCCATACGGATCTTCAAGAGGGTCTTGGCGGTCACCTTCTTGCGGGTGATGGTATAGGCCTGCGGGTTGGTCTCGTAGTCTGCGTCCTTGGCGTCGGCATAGATGGTGGCCTCATACTTGACTCCGGGTTTCAGGAAATCGAGCTTGAAAGCCACCTCGCGGGCATGGTCGTCATTAATTCCTCCAACATACCACACATCTCGTGCCTTGGCGCCGTTGAGGTCGGCAGTGGTGGCTCCTTCCGGAAGGGCATAGATGAACTTGGCAGCACCGCTCACCATGTCTTTTTTGCCGTCGGGCAGCTTGGCGACACCCTCGGCAGCTTTGTTGACGGTGGACAGCTTGGGATGGCGTGCGGTGACCATATATTCACCGGGTTCGGCCATGAGATAGATGCTCTTATCCCAATCCACGGCCACATCCTTGATGAACTGGAAAGCGTCCATGAAACGGGCATAGTTCTCAGGCAGGTCGGCAGCCATCTGCAACGGTGAGTAGAAGGTCACATAGAGTCCCAACTGATTGCAGATGGTGTGACGCATCTTGTCTTTCCAACCGCTGACTTTCTCCAAATCCATTTCGAAGATGCCGGGTGTGAAATCCATGGGGCCGCCCTGCAGACGGGTGAAGGGATAGACGGCGGTCTGGCCTGGGTCGATGCCTTGGCGGAACTCATTGCCCATAGCGCTCTCGTTGCCAATCATGTTGGGCCATGTGCGGCACAGTCCCGTGGGACGCACGGCCTCGTGGGCATTGACCATGATGTGGTGTTTGGCGGCCTCGGTGATGGCATAGTGGTAGTGGTTGATGAGCGGCTGGCTGTAGTGGTACTCGCCGTAAGGGATGATCTTGCCCACGTAGCCGCTCTTGACGGCGTCATAGCCATATTGGTTCATCAGGTTATAGGCTTTCTCCATCCAGCGTTCATAGTTGACCGTCGATGACGAACTCTCATGGTGCATGATGAGGCGGATGCCCTTCTGGTGGGCATAGGCATTGAGGGCGGGCAGGTCAAAATCGGGATAAGGGGTGATGAAGTCGAAGACGAAATCCTTCTGCTTGCCGTACCAGTCTTCCCATCCTTCGTTCCAGCCCTCGATGAGGAGGGCGTCAAAGCCGTTCTCGGCGGCAAAATCGATGTAGCGGCGAACATTCTCGTTGTTGGCACCGTGCTTGCCATGCGGGGTCGAGTGGGCATAATCGGTCTTGCCCAGTTGCACCGAGGGGTAATCGTTGGTGTAGGACCACTGGCTTTTGCCGCTGATCATTTCCCACCACACACCCATATACTTGGTGGGGTGGATCCATGACACGTCCTCGATGGCACAAGGCTCATTGAGGTTCAAGATGAGACGTGAAGCCAGGACATCGGTGGCACTACGGCAAACCATGATTGTGCGCCATGGTGTCTTGCAGGGAGCCTGCATGCGGCCTTTCACGCCCTCGGCATCGGGGGTGAGCCAAGTGCGTAGCACAAAGTTCTCATCGTCCAGGTCGAGGTTGGTCGTAGGATAGTCCAGCACTGCAGCCTCGTGGATATTGATGTAGAGTCCTTGGTCGGTCTTCATCTGCAAAGCAGTCTGGACACCTGTTGGCGAGAAAGCCGTATTGGGCCATCCGCAGCCCGTGCGGGCCTTCGGGGTCAGCTCCCTTACTTGCGACAGTCGGGAACGGGTCGGTCTGAATTCCTGGGTGGAATAGTCACCAGGAATCCACCAAGCGATGTGGTCGCCCGTGAGTGCAAACTGCGTCAGCTCTTCCTTGATCATAAAATAGGTCAACGCATTCTCCATCGGGAACTCATAGCGGAAGCCCAGACCGTCATCATACAAACGGAAGCGCACATGCATGGCAACAGGTTTTTCTCCTGCCTCTTGGGCTGGCTGCTGCAGTTTTACTAGCAACTCATTGTAGTGGTTGCGGATAGACGCCTCCTCGCCCCACACCGGTTCCCACGTCTCGTCAAACGAGGACGTCTGCTTGTCAACGAGGATGAAGTCCTTGTTCAACTGGTAGCCCCCCTTGAGCTCGAAGCCTAGGCTTGAAGGCAGTATGACCGCCTGGCCGCCGAAATCCAGCGAATAGGTGGGCACACCATCGGTCAAAGCAAACTTCATGACCAAATTCCCGTCGGGACTCGTCACAGTGATCGCATCGCCAAGTTGGGCGGCACATGCAGCGAATGTCGCTAAAGTGGCAACCACCGCTATCAAAAAAGTTTTGAAAGATTTCATCATTGCGCTTATATATCTGTCAGTTTTGAGTTCAAAGAGCAACCGCTAATATCGGGTCTGCTGCCCTTCTGCATTATCGCAGACTCATTAAGCTTGATTCTTCACACTCATTAAGTGGTGCAAAGATATGTCATTTGCGCGATGGATGCAATAGATTACCATACAGCAATTGTAAATAGTAATTGAAAAACGAGGAGTAAGAGCATCAACTCCCCTCCTCGTCTATCGACTCTTGTTTGGTAATTGTCACGCTCCTGTGAGGAGGGAATCGATGAGGGCGGTCACGTCATCAATGGTGACGCGGCCATCGGCATTCACATCGGCATTATCGTTGCCTGTGGTATTACCCGTCAAGAGATGGTCAATGAGTTGAGTGACGTCGTCGATCGTGACCTTGCCGTCTTCATTGATGTCTCCGGGGAGGTTTTCACGGTTGGGATACAGACCCACGTACATGGCTTGCCAGTCGTCGTACGTGTACTGCAGTACATTGAGCAGGGCGATATCAAAATAACCGTTTTCCACACCATACCATCCCCAATTGACATGGACGAGTCCGTTCTCGTCATAGCCGTCAATGATGAAATTGTGCCCCGCTATGATTCCCTCTACAATATTGATATCCTTGGCCGAATACAGGATCGGATTGCCCGAGGACAGCATGGCATAGATCATCTCCATCCAGGTTGGCTCATCATAGCGTGAGCGGGGAATGTAATGAGCAGTGTCGTTGTAATTGAAGTGCTTGATGAATGCATCAACCAGGCGTGCATCGGTTGTGCCACCACCCAGCGCATTCCAGGTTGTCTGTGCCGCAACTCCGCAATGATAACACAACTGGGCGACTGCCTGCCCCTGCTCGCGGGTGTACTCGCCCTGATAGTCATTGATCATGTTGTCCCAATCATAGGTGGCCTGCCCAAAATCGACATGAAGGGTCACGTCGCCCTGGTCATACTTCACCGTCACCGATTCCTCGCCCGTGCCATGTTTGGGAAACTTATAGTAATACATGTACTGGGCCATCGCCAGGGGACCGCAGCCCACGGCATAGTGGCCCGAGTCGGGGGTGTAGGTGCCATAGAGGCTGAAGTCCGAGACATATTCATCAAACGGACACATAAATTTGAAGGGTTCCCGTTGCCCCCACGTGGTGGTCAACAACGATTGAACCGATGCGGGAAAACGGTTAGGGTCAGGACTGGTGATTGCGCGACGGGGCTGATTCTGCAGCATGACCTTCCTGGTAGCGTTCAACCACCAATTGAACCCTGGATTGCCATCAGACATACTCAGGGTGCCACTAGTCGAATAGGCCAGAATAGCCGGTTTGCTAGCATCGCTTGAAACAATTGCAAAACCGCCGCCGGCCTGGCGATAGAGTGCCATTCCGGGATAATAGGCAACCTGTTCGAGTGACCGCTTAGACTTGAGGACAAGGCTTGCGGCAGAACGCATTTGGGCATCGGTACGGATGCCAGCCAGTGCTGATGCTGTAGTCATGACAGCCAGCACAACAACGAGAGAATTGAGTGTTTTCATAAGCAAAAAAAGAAAAATGATGGTAGTTATACAAATTCCAGGTACAAATATAACATATTATTAAATCAACAGACAACAATGATGAATTATTTTTCATGACTACCTCAAAAAAATGAGCACTCTTGCGTCCTGCTTCCAGCGAAACAAAAACGGCCTTTCTATGATGCAACTAAAAAAACAGCCCACCGAGGTCATCGGTGAGCCATTATTTGTATGAATAGTTTTCGGTTATTTCTCTTCTTTTGGGGACATCTGAATATCCAGACGTTTGAATTCATCATGATATTTATTAAACAGTTCTTCCATTTTCTCGACAGGTGTCGACGTTGTATTGAAAATAGAATCATCAGATAAGATTTTGGCTAGAAAGATCTCTTTAGCCTTCTCTTTCTCCCCAATACGCAGTAAGAAATCGATCCTTGTGTTGAAATCATCATTCCTATCCATCTGTTTTTTGATTTTTCTGACATCATTGCACATCCCCCAAACCTTGAAGAACAAAATGATGCACAGAATCCAGCAAACAATGGAAATTAAATAAAAAAAAGGACCCATAATGAAATCAATTAAAAAATGAATATAGCCTTGTATATACGCCCCAATGGGTAGGAACTACTTGAGGTAGTCGTCGAAGTAGCGGGTGATGCGCTCGTGCAGATGTACGCTCTGGTGTCCCATCATGTTGTGGCCCTGGCCGGGATAGACATAGAAGTCGGGCTGAGTGCCGGCGGCGATGCAGGCCTTGAGGAAGCTATAGGCGTGCTGAGGAACCACGGTGGGATCGTTGAGTCCTATGATGATTTGGAGCCGCCCCTTGAGGTCAGCAGCCTTGTTGATGAGGCTTGTTTGAGCATAGCCTTCGGGATTGGTCTGGGGGGTATCCATGTAACGCTCGCCGTACATGACCTCATACCATTTCCAGTCGATGACGGGGCCTCCGGCAACGCCGACCTTGAAGACGTCAGGGTAGTTGGTCATCAGGCTGATGGTCATAAATCCGCCAAAACTCCAGCCGTGCACGCCCAAGCGAGCAGTATCAACGTAATTGAGGGTGCGCAGGAAGTCCACGCCACACATCTGGTCCTGCATCTCGACCTGACCGAGGTGACGGAAGGTGGCCTGCTCGAAATCGCGTCCGCGGTTCTCACTGCCGCGGTTGTCGAGGATGAACAGCACATAGCCACGCTGGGCCATATAGGTCTCCCAACTGCGGCTGCGCCAATGCCACCCGGCATCCACGTTATGGGCATGAGGACCACCATAGACATAGACCACGGTGGGATATTTCTTTGTCTCGTCAAAGCCTGTGGGAAGCACAAGGCGGTAATAGAGGTCTGTCACGCCGTCGGCGGCCTTGATGGTGCCGCAACGGTACTCGGGCACATCATATCCCTGCCAGGGATCGGGAGCAGTGAAGTAGCGGTACTGCTTGCCCGAACGGGTATCCACGATGGCGATGTTGCGGGGCACATCGGGTTCCTGATAGTTGTCGATGAGCCAGCGGCCGCTGTCGCTCAACTTGCCCGTGTGCCATCCCTTGCCGCCCTCGTCGATGCGTGAGATCGCGCTATTGGCGACATTCACGCGGTAGAGGTTCTGCTGGATAGCGTTGTCGGCGTTGCCGCTGATGATGACGGCCTGGCGCGCGGTGTCAAAG
>JAEEGI010022582.1_pt1 | contig 12417 bp, 12 predicted proteins | sample 8958751 | NCBI WGS metagenome assembly JAEEGI01 (sample SAMN16246545, study PRJNA631951) | gut metagenome | biome: gut microbiome; feature: rumen; material: KS-attached | host: Bos | place: Iran: Karaj | collected 2018-10 | reverse complement strand
TGCTGCCGCTTGAACTTGAAGGCGATGTCGCGGAGATCGAACTAGTGCCGATCGCCCTTGCGCAGCTGCGCATTTCGCTGTTCCCCTGGACCGTGGGGAAGTGAGGCGCCGACGTTTCGGGTGCGTGAAGGGATGACGGCAGAATGCCGCAATGAAATTTTTTAAAATTCCCCCTTGCGCACCGTACGGAATTATGATACACTATACGGCGTTTTCACGACACCAGTGCGAGCTTAACTCAGTTGGTAGAGTGCCACCTTGCCAAGGTGGTTGTCGACGGTTCGAGTCCGTTAGCTCGCTCCATTCTCTGGGTCGCGGAAGCGGTGAATGGGAGCATAGCTCAGTTGGTAGAGCAAGTGACTCTTAATCACTGGGTCGTGGGTTCGAGTCCCTCTGCTCCTACCATTCACAGTTTTAGTTGTGGCTAGGTAGCTCAGTTGGTAGAGCAACGGACTGAAAATCCGTGTGTCGCCGGTTCGATCCCGGCCTTGGCCACCAAATCATAGAAAAAGCCCCTTCGCGGGCTTTTTTTGTTTTTCTAGCCACATGGGGACTGTCCCCCAATCTCAACTGAGAGGGGGCTGTCCCCGTGAGTTTTGAGGGATATCCCTGCGGTCTCGGTTCTATCTGCAGACATCAAGCGGCCATACAGGCTCAAGGGGACGTTTCGCCGTGGGGAACGAGCACACTGCCGCCTCTCCGTCCATGAGCGTGGCCATGCCGGAGGCAATGCGGATTTCCGTACCGCCTAGCGCGTTCGCGGCAAGAAGGCACTTCTCAAGCCCGTCACCGGTGCCGAAGTTCCACGCTTCGTCTGGCTGGGCGATGCGGGATGGGCCGTCGTATATGGATTCTTCGCCAAGCTCAGCAATGCGCTCAATGGCGCGTGGCGCCCCGGCGAGCGCCTCCTTTGACACGGGCGAGCGCTCCAGCGCGGCCTTGACGAAGGGTCCGCTTTCCGTCACGCCAAGCTCATGCGCGGCGTATGGCGCGAGCGCGGCCGAGCGGTTCACGGTGCGAAGCGCATTCACCCTCGCAGCCACCTCGTCGTATGTCATCGAAGGATCAAGGTCGATCGGCGCCTCCTCGTGCGTGAAGTCTACTCGTTCGGAATCTGGCAGACGCGGCACGACAAGACGCTGGTCGGGCGCGCCCTCAGGCGGCACAAGAAACTCCCGCAGGCGCGACGAGAAGCGTTCGTATGCCGCCGGGGCGATTGTGGCGCGCGGATAGAGGAGGTGTATGAATCCGCTCGCGTGCGACACTATCGTCACTCGCTCGTGCTCAAGGGCGCGGCGAGCCTGCTGGGAGATCACGGTGCCGTTCGCCCACATCGCGCGGGTCACGAGGCGACGGTTGTTCGTGAGAATGCCGGTGTCAACATCGAGAAAATTCTGCGAATGAAGCGGCGTCGCCATGAGGAAGATGTCGTCAAGCGGCAGACCGCACACCACAAAAGCGGCTGCGGCGTACAGGCCCGCAAGCGAAACGCATTCGCCAGCACCAACGGCATGGCCGCGCTTGCGGCGGAAAGCGTCCATGGCCTCGACCGTCTCTGTCTTCCAGTATGGAATCACGTCGCCGGAATACTTGTCGAGGCCGAAGTGGCGGCGGATGTCGATGTCGTAGTAGTAGACGTCGCCATGATATCCGAACAGCGCGTTGGAGCCGGATATCTCCTCGGGCGAGAGGAACGAGGCAAAGCGCGCGAGCTCGCGTGGACGTGTGGTAAGCCCCCAGGTTTCAAGGTCGAGATTGAAGGTGTAGTTGTCCATGATGTGCTGTCTGAGGCGCTGGAGACGCCTCTTTGGGCGCATCTCGCGTATTCCAGCAAACCACTCCAGGTTGCGCCATGCCCAGATGCGCGGGGAGAGGATGTTGGCCAGCACGAGCGCATACATCAGCGCCGGAAACACGAATATCTCCATGTCGGAGAGCGTGGCGGCGGAGGACTTCTCTTCCAGTGAAACATCTATCATATACAGTCTTTGCTTAATGTGGCAGAGGATGGGAGCCGGCACTTCTGGTGGACGCATTCGGGAAAGTCAGAAACGCCTCGCATGTGCCGAACCTGTCGAAGGCGCAGTCGATGGCGTCTGCGGCATGGGCGTCGGCGCTCAGGATGAACTTCACGCCGCGCGAGCGCAGTCTGTCGCGGAAGGCAGAGGAGGGATAGACGTCGTCGAGCCAGCCGCGCGAGATCGCTCCTGTGTTCACCTCGGCGATTTTTCCGCTCGCAGCCACCGCATCCGCAGTCAGATCGAGTTCAGCGAGATACCATGGCGCGGATTCGTCGAAGTACGGGAAGCGCGAGTTGAACTTGCGCACCAGGTCAAGATGGCCGGCAATGTCGAAGTCGCATGTGAGAAGCATTTCGCGAACCTGCGCGAAATAGGCGTGCAGATACGCCTCGGCGCTCCCGGCGAAATGGCTGCGGATGCCGTCCGCCAACGACTCCGGCGACTCGTCCACGCTCACACGCGCACCGTCCGGGGCTGCGACAAAATGCACAGAGCCGATGATGTAGTCGGGCGAGATGGCGGCGTATGCGGATCGGTCTGGCGTGGCGCCGCAGGGCACGTAGTCCGCCTCGACACCGCACAGCACGCGGATGCGTGCTTCGTACTTCTCCGCGAGCGCGCGTACCTCAGCCGCGTAGCGAGGCGCCTTCTCGGGCGTCAGCACCCAGGACGTGTCGTCCTCGGGCAGCATGGCATGCGATGAGAAGCCGATTGCGTCGAATCCCTTTCCGATCGCGGCAAGCACTACAGCCTCTGGCGAGTCCTTCCCGTCGCACCATGTGGTGTGCGTATGGTAATTGGCCTTCATCGATCCTCTTCGCCGTCGAAGCGGCACAATATGGCCTGAGCGGAAGGCTGGTGCCAATGGCATGTCTTTGTATGCATTAAAACTCTCCTATTTCCTTTGCGGACAATATAATCCCATAATCGAAACAGCCTGTCAACATCGATCGACACCGCTGCCGGAAGCTGACGCATTCGAAGCACCGTCCCTCGCCACGAACATTCTGGCAACGAACGCGCCGCTCACGTTATGCCACATGCTGAATATCGCGCCAGGCACCGCCGCCATCGGATACGCCGCGAAATGCACAGACGCAAGACTCGCGGCAAGGCCAGAGTTCTGCATCCCCACCTCGATGCAGAGCGCCCTTCGCTTCGGCTCAGGAAGGCGCAGCGCCGCAGCAAGAAGATAGCCGAGAACGAGTCCGCAGAGGTTGTGCAGCATCACGACGAACACGACGGCAAATCCTCCAGCGAGAAGGCGCTTCGCGTTTACCGAGACTACGATGGCAATAATGACGGCAATGACTACCGACGACACGGTGGGCATGAACCGCACGGCGCGCTCCGTCGCTTGAGGGAAGAGGCGCTTCGCAACGAGTCCAAGGGCGATCGGCAGCACGACAACCCATAGTATCCCCACAAACATTCCAACGGCGTTCACGTTTACCGTCTTCCCCGCTAGAAGCAACGTAAGGAGAGGCGTGAGAAGAGGCGCCAGCAGCGTCGATACGCCGGTCATGCCCACAGACAGCGCCAGGTCGCCCTTCGCTAGATATGTCATCACGTTGGATGCCGTTCCGCCCGGGCAGCACCCCACGAGCACCACGCCGACCGTCAACGCCTCGTCGAGTTCGAAGAGCCGCGCGAGCGCCCACGCGAGCGCGGGCATGATCGTGAACTGCGCCAAGCAGCCCACAGCCACATCCTTCGGACGGCTGAAGACGATCTTGAAGTCTTCGAGCCGCGTGGCGAGCCCCATTCCGAACATGACAACGCCAAGCAGCACGCTGACCACCCATCCAGGAACGGCGAAAGCCGCTGCCGCAAAAAGAAGATACGAATTTGCCATGCGCACATTCTACCATTTCCGTCATGGTCTTAGCAATATTTTGTGGTGACAAACAGAAGTTGGAAATGATATAATGGCGCCATTCGTCCTTGTAGAGTCCTTCCATTCAGGAGGATGCTGATTCAAGGGCACAGAAAGGACTCATTGATGACTTCTGCGAAAGCCATTCTGACAGCGCTCGCGTGCATCGCAGCGGGCGCCACTGGCGCCGCTGACGGCGCGCGCCAGCGCGTGCGCGGCGGCGATCCGTTCATCCATCTCGAGAACGGCACGTACTACCTGTACTTCTCTTCCGGCGACAAGGTGGGCCTGACGGTATATACCTCCACCGACCTCAAGGAATGGCTGCCCGACCAGGGACGAGACAAATACGGCCGCGCTTACGTGAATGGCAACGGCTTCGGAACGAACCGCTTCTGGGCGCCTGAGATGCACAAATACAAGGGCAAGTACTACCTCTTCCACTCCGCCGAGGAAAAGGTGACCGTTGACGTGGGCGATTCCCCGCTCGGGCCGTTCAAGAATCCTGAGAAGAAGCCCTTCTTCCCCGAAGGCAACATCGATAATTCGTTCTTCCTGGACGACGACGGCACCCCATACATGCTCTACGCGCACTTCTACGCGGGCAATGAGGTGTGGATCTGCGAACTCGAGAAAGACCTGATGCACGCGAAGCCCGAGACGCAGCGAAAGCTCATCCGCGCCGAGGAGGACTGGGAGATGAACAGGACCGACCCAAGGTTTTCCAAATGGTCCATCGCCGAGGGTCCATGTCTCATCAAGAAGAACGGCCTATACTGGCTCACGTATTCAAGCCACCACGTGGTAGACGACAACTACAACGTTTGCCTTGCAACTGCGACAAACGTCAAGGGCCCTTACGTCAAGCAGGGCAAGGGACCGATCCTTGCGCCGCGCGGCAAGTACAAGTGCACGGGCCATCACTCGCTCTTCAAGGACAAATCCGGCAAGTGGAAGATTGTGTTCCACTCCCGCGATCCCGGCGGTGGTCCGCGCTACACCTACACTGCCGACGTGAAGTTCACCAAGAAGAACGGCCACCCGTGGATCGATGTGGGCGAGTTCCAGCCCTGCTACATCAAATCTACGAAGAAGTAGTCCGTTTGCTTCCCACAACGTAGCCCGCGCGTGCGGCAAGTTCGCGGTCGTCGTCAAAGTCCGCGCCAGGCGTGGTGAGAAGCGGCCCTGCGATTCCGGCCGACATGCCCACATAGATACACTTGGCCGCCGTCTCGTCCGTCATGTCGCGCCTCCCGCCCGCGAAGCGGAGGGGCGTTGATGGATTGACGAGGCGCAGAATCGCCACTGAATCAACTACGCGCTCTGGATCGAGCACGCCACGTTCATAGAGCGGCGTGCCCTCGATTGGATGCAACACGTTGACGGGAATCGAATCTGGCGCTATCTCCTTGAGCGCAAACGCGAACTCAACTAGCTGCTCGTCGGTCTCGCCCATGCCGATGATGCCGCCGCAGCATATCTGAAAGCCAAGTTTCTTTGCCGCTCGAAGAGTCGCAAGCTTGTCAGCAGTCGTGTGCGTGGTGCACAGCTTCGGAAAGAGCGACGGCGCAGCCTCGATGTTGCAGTGGACGCGCTGTAGCCCCGCCGCCTTCAGCTTAACAAGATCATCCTCCGAGAGCAGTCCAAGCGACGCGCAGAGGCCAATTCCCGGCACGGCCTTGCGCATCTCGCGCAGGGCCGCACACACATTGCCAACATCCTCCGGCGAAAGGCATCTTCCCGATGTCACGATGCCGATTCTGTCGGCGCCGTTCGACTCCGCCTCCTTTGTAGCCTTTACGCACGCTTCCGTTCCCACCCATCCGTACGTCTCGCAATTGGTCTTCCAGTGAGCGGACTGCGCACACCATTTGCAGTTCTCGCTGCAACGTCCTGAACGCGCGTTGATGATCGAGCAGAAATCAAAACGCTTCTCCACGCAACGCTCCGTCACCTCGTGCGCCCTTTCGCGCAGCTCCTCACGCCGCTCTGGCCTCAACAGTGCCAACGCCTCATCTCTATCAATGCCTTGCATTTGATTCACTTTCTTTTATCTGCCGCCAGCGTTTCGTTGAGGCTGCCGGTGCGGTAGCCCTGAAGGTCTAGGGCGGCATAGGCGAAGCCGAAGCGCTTGAGCGCCGCGGCTACTTCATCCGCACGCGCGGCAACACGCGCGATGTCGCCCGCCGGCACCTCGATGCGCGCAAGGTCGCCATGCGAGCGAACTCGAAGCTGCGTAAGGCCAAGCCCCGAATCCCTCAGCCACTGCTCGGCGCGCTCTACGCGCTCAAGCCCTGCGGCGGTGATACGCTCGCCGTACGGGAAACGCGAGGCGAGGCAGGCGAAGGAGGGCTTCTCCGCAGTGGGAAGGCCCATCTCACGCGACAGCGCGCGAATCTCCGCCTTCGTGAGGCCGGCATCGTGAAGCGGACTCCGCACGCCTAGCTCCCTGATCGCGCGCATGCCCGGACGGTAGTCGCCGTCGTCGTCCATATTCGACCCTTCCAGCACCGCAGCAAATCCGTTCGTCTGCGCAAATGCAATGATCCTTCCAAAGATCGACTTCTTGCACAGGTAGCATCGGTCTGGCGGATTCTCCGCGAATCCAGGGATGTCAAGCTCGCTCGTGTCGATCACCTCGTGGCGGATTCCCTCCGAGCGGCAGAACGCCACAGCCTCGCCGAGCTCTCGACGGGGAAAAGTGCTCGAACGAACCGTCACTGCAACCGCGCGGTCGCCCAGCTCCTCATGCGCCACGCGCAGAAGAAACGTGGAGTCCACGCCGGACGAAAACGCCACCACGGCTCCACCCGTCTCCCGCAACAGAGAACGAAGTCTTGTCAGCTTTGTCTTCATTGTTCCGTCTTTTCCGAATCGTCATCGGAAACTTCATACCCGTCTTTCCCCTCGCGCGGAAAAGACGTGACAGTAAGGCGCACCGCTTTAGCCGTCTGATCAGGATCATGCCCGACCACGGCGATCTCCACGACATTGGTCTTCGCTGTAGTCAACACGCCTGTTACAACGCCTGTTGCAGGATTCACCTTGATTCCAACTGCAGGACGAGTCATGTAGAACTTCACCGGACGGCAGGATTCCTCAACGCGTATCTCATGACGAAACCAGTCCCCAACCTGTACGCCAATGGACACCTCGGCCGGCGAGAGGAGCACAGGCGGCTTACATTCCGCCACATTTCTAAAGCGCGCCGTATAGCGTCCGGCGGGCATGTTGCCGTAAACGGTCAAATGCGATTCCCATCCGGCGAAGGAGCCGTCCGGCAGACGCCAGTCCAGGAACACGTTCCCCATCGCCGGCTTCGCATACAGCTCCACCGTCTTCCCTTCAGGCAGAACGCCGTCCACCGGCGACATCGTGACCTTGCCGCCGTCACCGTCCGAACGCGCCGATATCTTGATCGTCGCGCCCTTGACCAGTTCGTCCAGCGTCTTGTGTCCATCTCCAGGCCGCACGCCCAGCGCATCATCCAACGCCATCATCATCTCCATCGCCAGCGAATTCTGCCGTTTCACGCCCATTTGTCCGCCTCTCCCGCAGAACGCGACTCTGTTGGTGGCGTCATTGCGCGGCCAGTAGAGGCACACGTACGGATATCCCTTCAGTCCTTCCGTAGTGTTCGTGACAAACGACTTTGCGGCCTTGATCATCTCCTGAGGAGTCTGCGCCGATCCGTCCTTGACGAGCGACAGCAGCGGGGCGCGGTCGGCGCACCACAGGCGGAACGCGCCGCCGCGCATGCTCTTCTCAAGCCGGGCGCAATGCGAACACCCTTCGCCGACAATAAGCAACAGCATCGGACGCTGTTCCCTCTCGGCCCTCGCAAGGACGTTCGTGAAGTCGTTGCTCCACCCCGCCGCCTCCGTGGAGCCTGGCCGCAAGGCAGTTCCCGCCGCCTTCGCGGCCGCAGGCCTCGCCGTTCCGGAGCCGCCATTCCCCCACATTCCCTCTTCTCGCGCGAACAAGGCCGCAAGCACCGCGCCAGCCACGCACAGCACTGCGGTGCGCCAGACCTTCGGCAACCGCCCCAGCGGCTCGATCAGTGCGTTCGTGCGGAACATCAGCCACACGCTTGGAACGATAAGCACCACGTCGCGCACGAGCGCCATGACTATCTCTCTCTGGCCGCCCACGCTCGGAACGCCGAAGCAGCCGCACGAGATGTCAAGCCCGCGCACAAGCGCCTGGGTGAGCGCGACGATGAACATCGCGAGCATTCCCGAGACCAGCAGAGCCGATTCGCGAAGCCATTTCGTGAACAGCATCGCGACGCCAGCCAGCAGCTCGAGCATCGGCATGGTCAACGAGAAAAGGCCGATTGTGAAGCCAGGCAGCATTTCGTAGCGGCTGACGGAGTAGGCGAACTCGTCAGGATCCGATATCTTGGCCAATGCAGAGTATATGAAGAGCGCTCCAAGCCCAAGCCGGCACACGAACTCAAGGCCCTGCATCAAGAAGCGTCTATTCACGGCGCCACCTCCTGCGAAGTTTCCAGTCCTACCCGATCTGGCACACCGAACCACTTCGCCTTGCGCTCGTCTGAGACGCGCAGATTGTTCAGTACGCCCAGCAGCACGGCAAGAGCCAGAATGCCAGCCAGCACGACAAGATTGAACTGCAGTTTCATTTTCATTGTTTGTCTCCAGATTGATGCAAAGTTGCGAAATCCGCCTGTATCACGCCTCCGCAGAGGATGACGCCGCTAGTGGAGTACATGACGGCGGACTGCCCGGGCGCGACGCCGAATATGCCGCCCGGCACGCGCACGATGCCGTTCTCAAGCGTGGCGGGGCCGACAGGGCTTCCGTTCGAACGGATCTTCACAAGCCCTTCTATTTTCTCCTCCGTTGGCTCGGCGGCCATCCAGTTCGACGTCTGCACTTGGAACTCCGTGCGGACGGCCTCCTCGCGCGTTCCAACCACGATTCTGTTGTTCTTCCCGTCAACCTTCAAGACGTAGTATGGAGTGCCGCCTCCTATGCCCAGCCCCTTGCGCTGCCCCACCGTGTAGCGCCAGTAGCCATGGTGGATGCCGAGCACCTTGCCGTTTGTTGCGACGATCTCTCCATCTCGGTCCGCCTCGCCCAGCAGTTCCGAGCAGTCGCCGGAATAGAAATCCTGCGAATCAGGCTTCTCCGCCATCGGCAGCCCGGCCTCCGCCGCGAGACGGCGCACTTCCGACTTTGCAAGCTCTCCAAGCGGGAACATCGCGCGTGCTAGCTGCTCCTGCGAGAGTCCCCAGAGAAAATAGCTTTGATCCTTCGACGAATCAACCGCGCAGGCCACCGCAAATCTTCCGCCAGACTGCACGATTCGAGCATAGTGGCCCGTGGCAAAGCGGTCGAACGCGAAATGGCGCGCGGCGATCTCTGGGAGAAGTCCGAACTTCATGCGCGGATTGCACACGACGCATGGGTTCGGAGTGCGGCCGGACGCCTTCTCGCGCCTGAAATAGTCGATGACGATGCGTTCATACTCATCCGCGCAGTCGAACACGCGGTATTCGATTCCGATCTTCTTCGCAAGCGCCTCCGCAGCCGCGATGTCTTCCGCCTCTCCCGGGCCGAAGCATGCGTCATGGCATCCACCCTTGTATCTGCCCTCCTGCCACAGCTTCATCGTGACGCCAGTGACTTCATGCCCCGCCTTCATCAGCAGAAGCGCGGCCACTGCGGAATCAACTCCGCCCGAGAGTCCCACTGCGATCTTCATCGTCTCCTCCAGTGCAGCGAGTCGCCGCGCCTGTTCCAAAGTATAGTCTCGCCGATGGCGGCAATGCGCCGCTCGAGGCAACCACGGCAAAGCGCAGAATTCTCGTTGAGACACGGCTTGCCGGCGTATAGCTGGTAGTCGGCGCGATAACGCGTCTCCGTGACGTTTGGCATGATCACGTTAGCGCCGGCGAGGAGCCCCTTCTCGCGCCCTTCGGGGTCGAGCGCCTGAAGAGCTGTCGCGGCGGCGATGTTCACGTCGTGCAGATAAAGGCGCGTGACGGCGATCATGCGAAGGCCTAACTCCAGGCGTTGCTTGCGCAGTTCGGAAGTCCAGAGCGCGTCCTTTCCAAGAGGCGTCTCGGCATGAGGGATGTACGGGCCCATGCCGATCATGTCGAGATCTTCAGCGGCGAAGAACTCGATATCCGCCGCGAGATCGTCGGCCGTCTGCCCCGGCAGGCCCGACATCACCCCGCTTCCCACCTGATAGCAGCAGCGCCGAAGTGCTCGCAGCGAGTCGCGCCGCCTCTCCCATGAATGGTCTGCAGGATGCAGCTTCGCGTAAAGTTCGGGATTGGACGTCTCAATGCGCAGCAGATAGCGGTGCGCACCGGCTTCGCGCCAGCGGCGGTACGTTTCCTCGTTCTGCTCGCCAAGGCTGATCGTCACGCCGAAATCGTCTCCGCCAAAGGCGTGAATGCGCCGCAGCACGTTCTCGACAAACGTTGCGTTCGCCTCGCCAGTCAACTCGCCCGACTGCAGCACAAGGCTGCCGTATCCTTCCTTGAAGGCCCACTCGGCCTCGCGTACGATCTCGTCTGCGTCCATGCGATAGCGATGCACATTGCCGTTGCTCTTCCTGATTCCGCAGTAGTAGCAGTCCTTCTCGCAGATGTTTCCGAATTCCACCAGTCCCCTGAACGAGACGAACCGCCCTATCTCGCGGCACTTCACTTCGTACGCGGCGGCAAAAAGCGCATCCGCATCAGGCCAGGTCAAGAGTTCGACCAGTTCCCGATGCGTCAGCGCGCGCGGCGCGGCGGCCGCTTTGTCTAGCAAGGATGTCACAACGGCGTATATTATACACTATTTTCGTGGTTCTTGATCAGTGGTTCGTGGTTCGTGATCAGTGGCCATAATTTAACTCGGGGTGCCAGGTGAAGGCGTTGATGTTGCGCCAACGGACGGCGGTAGGTGCGCCGTCAAAGGTTGAAAGCACTTCGACATCCGGCGAGACGGCGGTGATGGCCGGCGCGCGGATGAACGTCATCGGCACATCTGGCTGGCCATCGAACATGCCGACTGTCCTGAAACTTCCCAGCTGGCGCCCATAGGCGTTGCGCCGCACGGTGACGGGCAGAACGCCGAACCATGTCTCCGGACGAGTGGCGTCTCGGCTGCCGGGATCTTCGATCTTTTCCGCGAGCAGAATCAGCCCTGCGCAGACGGCGAACACAGCAACTCCGCCGTCGATGCGCTCCTTCAGCGGCGCGAATAGGCCGAGGTCGTTTAGCAGCTTGCCCTGCACGGTCGATTCGCCGCCAGGCAGCGCCAACATGTCCATGCCTCGTTCCAAATCCGCGCGCTGCCGGATCTCGAACACTTCCGCACCCTGCGCGCGCCAGTACGCCTCCATCTCGGCAAACGCCCCTTGTACTGCAAGAACTCCAACTTTCATCACGTGACTCCACATGAAAATTGTCATTTTCCAATTGGCCATTGGGTATTGGCCATTGGCAACATTTTCACATTGGCAACATTACACTACTTCCCGCGCTCTTCCATTATGGTCTCGATCTCGTCTGCGTTGATGCCGACCATTGCGGGACCAAGATTTTCTGAGAGTTTCGCGAGCAGCTTCGAATCCTGCCAGTTCGTGACGGCCTGCACGATCGCGGCGGCGCGCTTCGCGGGATCGCCGCTCTTGAAGATACCGGAGCCAACGAACACCCCTTCCGCGCCGAGCTCCATCATGAGCGCGGCGTCGGCGGGCGTCGCCACGCCGCCTGCCGCGAAGTTGACGACTGGCAGCTTGCCGTTTTCATGGACGTACTTGACGAGGTCAAGCGGCGCGGCGAGCTCCTTCGCCGCCTCGTATAGCTCGTCCTCGCGCAGCGACACGACGCGGCGGATCTCGCTCTGCATCTTGCGCATGTGCCTCACGGCCTGCACAACGTCGCCCGTACCGGGTTCGCCCTTTGTGCGGATCATGGTGGCCCCTTCGCCGATGCGGCGCAGGGCCTCGCCGAGATCGCGCGCGCCGCAGACGAACGGCACGGCGAACTTCGTCTTGTCGATGTGGCGCACGTCGTCGGCGGGCGAGAGAACTTCCGACTCGTCGATATAGTCGATCTCGATTGCCTCGAGAATCCGCGCCTCGGCGATGTGCCCGATGCGGCACTTCGCCATCACGGGAATCGAGACGGCCGCCTGTATGCCCTTGATCATCGCGGGGTCACTCATGCGCGAGACGCCGCCAGCAGCGCGAATGTCGGCGGGGATGCGCTCAAGCGCCATCACCGCGCACGCGCCTGCGGCCTCGGCGATCTTAGCCTGCTCGGGCGTCGTCACGTCCATTATCACGCCGCCCTTGAGCATCTGCGCGAGGTTGCGGTTCAGTTCCTGTCTATCGTCCATTTTCATTCTCCTTGCTAAGCATGGTTTTCAACTATTTTACCATGTTGCGACCGATAAAGGGGTATAGGTAGTTTCTTCACTAGTCCATAGTCATTGCCTATGGCTAGAAATCACCAATGCTGCGGAGGCTTCAGATGTTCCTGAGCCTCCG
>JAEEGI010022581.1_pt1 | contig 12417 bp, 14 predicted proteins | sample 8958751 | NCBI WGS metagenome assembly JAEEGI01 (sample SAMN16246545, study PRJNA631951) | gut metagenome | biome: gut microbiome; feature: rumen; material: KS-attached | host: Bos | place: Iran: Karaj | collected 2018-10 | reverse complement strand
TATTCTTCGCCAGACGTAAAAGGCATCGAGGTGGGGGCAGCACTTAAAAATGTCATTGCACTTGCTGCTGGTATGTCCGATGGACTAGGTTTTGGTGATAATGCAAAGGCTGCTCTTATTACTAGAGGTATCAAGGAGATATCCGCACTTGCTGTAGCTATGGGTGGTCAGGCAGAGACACTTGCTGGTCTTACTGGTGTTGGTGATCTTATTGTAACTTGCTCATCAATGCATTCCCGAAACAGAATGGCAGGCTTTTATATTGGACAGGGCATGTCAAAAGATGATGCCATGGAAAAGGTAGCCATGGTAGTTGAGGGTGTGTACTCTGCAAAGGCAGCAAAGAAGCTTGCTGAAAAATATAATATTGAAATGCCAATCGTTGATGTTGTTAATGCTGTTTTATTTGATGGAATGGCTGCAAAAGATGCGGTTTACGAATTGATGACACGTTCTAAAAAAGACGAGACTAGCGACATGGAATGGTAATAATTGGGACTAGCTTAGGCTAGTCCTTTTTGGTAGAATGTAAGCAATTTAATTGAGAGGAATTAATTTTTATGAAAGCGTATTTTGCAGGCGGATGCTTTTGGTGTGTTACACCAATTTACAAAATTTATGGAGTAGATTCAGTTGTATGCGGTTACTCTGGAGGGGATGAAGTTAATCCTTCTTACAAGGATGTAAAGGCTCAAAAGACAGGACATCGAGAGACTATAGAGCTTACCTATGATAAGGAAAATGTTTCTTTTGATAAGCTTTTAGATATTTACTTTGCCAATGTAGATCCATTTGATGGGGAAGGACAGTTTATTGACAAAGGATTCTCATACACACTAGCAATTTATTATCAGAATGAAGAAGAAAAGCAGATAGTTGAGAATAGAATTAAAGCTTTAGAAGAGGAATCAGGGAAAAAGGTTCAGGTAGCCTTAGAACCATTTAAATCTTTTTATCCTGCAGAGGAAGAGCATCAGGATTACTATCTAAAGAATCCGGAAAGCTTCGAAAAAGAATTAATTGAAAGCGGTCGTAAGAAATAAATATTTGATATAATTTGATTAGTTTCTTAAAAAATATTGGGGTAATATTTTTATGAATAGGACTATACTAAAGAACAAATTATACCTGTATCTGACTGAGTTTTTTGCAGGTATGTCAGTAATGGCGGTGGAGCTGGGAGCCAGTAGACTCTTAGCCCCTTATTTTAGTTCATCACAGATTGTTTGGACTATAATCATTGGAACCATTATGATTGCAATGGCACTAGGAAATCTTTATGGTGGAAGAGCAGCAGATAAAGATCCAAATCCGGATAAACTATATCTTAGAATTGTTATTGCAGCTATTTGGATTGCAGCCATTCCTGTGGTTGGAAAATATATTATCATTGCTATTTCAGGGTTATTGATATTCACAGTCAGTAATAATTTCTTAATCATAGCAGGTTTTGTTGCCTGTATGGTAATATTCGTATTTCCGTTATTTTTACTTGGTACAGTTACACCTTCACTTGTAAAGTTTTCTGTAGACAGCCTGGATGACAGTGGAACTGTAGTTGGAAAGCTTAATGCCAGCAATACCATCGGAAGTATCATTGGCACATTCGTGCCTACATTTATCAGTATTCCAGCAGTTGGTACATCAATATCTTTTTTGATTTTTGCAGGTATTTTGTTGGTGCTTTGCATCATCTATTTTGTTACTTCAAAAATAAATTTTTCTCAGGCCAAGAGGGTTCCTGTTAGCATAATGTTGTTTTTAGTCTGCTGCCTTCTTGGTCATAACAATAGCTTTGCATTTTGGCAGACTAATCTTACTTATGAGGGAGAGTCTATTTATAATTATCTTCAGGTCAGTGAGACTGATGACAGAGTGATTCTTTCCACTAATGTTTTGTTTGGAGTTCAGTCCATTTATCAAAAGGAAAAGGGCCCTACAGGTATGTACTATGATTATGCTATGGCTTCCCTTTTTATGTCTGGAAATGATGGCCCTAAGAAGATTTTGATTTTAGGAAATGGTAGTGGTACATTTGCTACTCAATGCAAGAGATATTTTGATGATGTAGATATTACAGGTGTGGAAATTGATCAGAAGATTACTGATTTGGCAGTGGAATATTTTGAGCTTCCAGAGGATGTTCCAGTAGTTACATATGATGGCAGGGCATATTTAAATGCCATAGATGAAAAATACGATGTAATAATGGTGGATGCTTATCAGGATATTACGATTCCATTTCAAATGTCATCCGTAGAGTTTTTCCAGCTGGTGGAGGACCACTTAAAGGATGATGGTGTGATGGTAGTTAATATGAATATGCGTAGCAACACACCTGGAAATATCAATGATTATCTGGCTGATACTATTGGTAACGTATTTACGAATATGCTTACAACAGATGTTGCAGGTTGGTCTAATCGTATTCTTTATGCCAGCAATAATAAAGATATGGAAGATAGATTGCTTGCTGCCATGTCAAATGAAACAGATGAGGATATGTTTCTTATGATGGCAAAGGTTTACGATGGACTTAGTGTTTATCATCCTGGAAAGCTTATTATGACTGACGATAAAGCTCCTGTGGAGCTACTTGGAATGAAAGTCATAGATGAGATAATCTCTGACGAGGTATCAAGCTATAAATCGCTATATGAAAGAGAAGGCTTAAAAGGACTGCTTAATTTCATAATTTAATTTTATACAGACTGATTTTTTATTATTTCAAAGCCCAGTTTCATTGCTTTATCTGGGATATCAGGCTTGGCGATTTTATTAAGTAGGAAGGTAGCTCCTTCAATTCCACATTCTCTGTAATAGAAATGTACTGTAGTTAGACTAGGGGAAAGGATGGAAGATGGCTTGCTTTCCCCAAAGCCGGCAACAGCAATATCGCCAGGAATCTTTATTTTATTTTCGTTTAGGTATTTGATAGCACCTAAAGCTATAGTATCTGTAGCGCATAAAATAGCATCAATATTCTTATTCTGGCTAAGTAGAGCCTTAGCATTTTCATAGCCATTATCCATATAGAATGAGCCGGTCTTGATGAGCTTGGCAGGAAGCTTGATATTGTGCTTTTCCAGGGCATCAAGAAAGCCTTTCCTTCTATTTACACCTACAGCAATATCTTTTTCAGTAACACCAATGTAGCCAATATTTTTATGACCTTTATTTATGATGTAATCTGTTAATTCGTATGCTGCTGTGTAATCATCATGGTATATACAGGTGGAAATATCAGTCTGTTGTCCTAAGACCACATATGGGATTGTAAGGTCTTTTAGGGCTTTTTTATGCTTAGGTGTAAGTGTAGTTCCAAGGAGGATGATGCCATCAACAATGTTCTGTTTGAATGTATTAATAAATTCTATTTCCTTTTCATCATGGTTATCTGTGTTGGCCAAAAGCATTTTATAGCCCTTTTCATTAAGGACCTCGCCAATACCAGCCACAACCTGTGAAATGGAATCCGAATCAATCTTAGGGATAATAACCCCAATAATCTTGGTTTTCTTGGTTCTGAGAGTTTGAGCCTGGGTAGATGGAATATATCCAGTCTCATCTATTACTTTTGCGATTGCCTGGCGCTTTTCCTCACTTAGGTATCCATTGTTTAGGTATCTGGAAACTGTTGCTGGGGATACGCCTGCAAGTTTTGCTATTTGATTAATATTCATGGGTTTCTCCTAAAATATTATTGAAATCGTTTTCACTAATATTATATTTATTAGACAGGTCTAAATCAATTTTTGTAAGGATAATTAGGCTTTTATAGATTATTTTGTGAAAAACATATAAAAAATATGTGAAATCGTTATCATACATTACTAATAGGAATTTTGCCTTAATAGTTATATAATGTCACCAAGATGTGAAATCGATTTCATAAGTGGGATTAATCGATTTTATCGTATATTCATTAAAGGAAAACAGAAAGGGAAAAACATGGATTACAGATCGTGTGCAAGCCAAATCTATGAACAGATTGGTGGAAAGGATAATTTAATCTCAGCTGCACATTGTGCAACTAGACTTAGATTAGTAATCGCTGACAACAGCAAGGTAAATGTATCTGCTTTAGAGGAGATAGAAGGAGTTAAGGGTGTATTTGATGCATCTGGTCAGCTTCAGCTTATAATCGGTACAGGTACAGTTAACAAAGTTTATGATGAATTTATTGATATAGCAGGCATTGAGGCTTCTACTAAGGAAGAGCTTAAGCAGGTCGCTGCTAGCAAGGCACCTTGGTGGAAGAGAGCTATCAAGACTCTTGGTGATATCTTTATCCCAATCATTCCAGCTATCGTAGCAACAGGACTTTTAAATGGTTTACTTGGTGGCCTTGTACAGGTTTGGCCATCAATGGCAGATTCATATTTCTACAATCTTGTAAATATGTTCTCAAATACTGCACTTACATTCTTACCAATTCTTATTGCTATTTCAGCAGCTAAGATTTTCGGTGGAAATATTTATCTTGGCGCGGTTATCGGTATGATAATGATTCACCCAAGCCTTGTTAATGCTTGGACAGTAGCAAGCGGTGCTGAGACTTCCACACTTTGGTCTTGGTTTGGTGCTTGGAACATTGATAATGTGGGTTACCAGGGTCACGTTATTCCAATCGTTCTTTCTGTTTGGTTAATGTGTACTATCGAAAAGAAGCTTCACAAGATTGTCCCAGAAATGTTTGATTTATTCGTAACACCACTTTGTTCAGTTCTTGTAGCAGGCTTCATTGCTATGACATTTATTGGACCTATCTTTGCACAGATTGAGACATGGGTTCTTTCAGGAGCAAAGGCTCTTATCGCTATTCCATTTGGTATCGGTGCATTCCTTATGGGTGGTTTCTACGCACCTACAGTACTTGCTGGTGCTCACCACATGTACAATGCTATCGAGATGATGATGCTTTCAGATAACGGTATGAATATTTGGATGCCAATTGCTACAGCAGCAAACGTTGCACAGGGTGCAGCTGCTCTTGCAGTATCATTAAAGACAAAGAATAAGAAGACAAAGTCAATGGCTCTTCCAGCTTCACTTTCAGCTTTCATGGGTATTACAGAGCCAGCAATCTTCGGTGTTAATATTCGTTACGGAAAGCCATTTATCGCAGGTATGATTGGTGGTGCTGCAGGTGCTTGCGTTGCATCAATCACAGGCGTTTATGCAACAGCAAACGGTATTACAGGTTTATTCGGACTTCTTATCGTAACTGATTGTTTACCAGGATATTTACTTGCATTTGCAGTTGCATCAGTTGTAGCATTTGTAGCATCTTGGATTCTATACAAGGACGAGGAGAAGACTCCTTCAGTTGTAGTAGAGCCAAAGTCTGATGTAAAAGTAGATGCAGATTCAGTATACGCTCCTCTTAAGGGCGAAATCATTCCTCTTACAGAGGCTCCAGATCCAGTTTTCGCTAGCGAAGCACTTGGAAAGGGAATTGCTATTAATCCAACAGAAGGTAAGGTAGTTGCTCCTTTCAACGGAACAGTTGCAATGCTCTATGATACAAAGCATGCAATCGGTCTTGTAAGTGATGATGGTATTGAGGTTCTTATCCACATTGGTCTTGATACAGTTAAGCTCAACGGAGAGCACTTCACAGCACACGTTGCTCAGGGTGACAAAGTTGTTTGTGGACAGACTCTTGTAACATTTGATATGGATGCTATTACAAAGGCTGGTTATCCACTTGTTACACCAGTTATCGTTTCTAACACACCAAAGTTTGCTGAGGTTAGCAATATAAAGATGGGTGACACAGATTTCAGTGAAAAGGTTTTAGCAGTAGCAAAATAATAGGTGTTTATTAGATGAGTTTTAAAGATAAAAAATATTTAACTCCTAGATTTCATCTTTTTCCAAGAACAGGCTGGCTTAATGACCCTAATGGTCTTTGCCAGCTTGATGGCGTGCATCACATCTTTTTCCAGTATTCACCAGACGAGCCTAAGGGCGGTGAAAAGACCTGGGGACATTACTCTACTAAGGATTTTATCAATTATGAATTCTCAGGAGTATTTATGAAGCCTGATCTGCCAGAAGATGCAAGTGGTGTTTATTCGGGATGTGCCTACGTGGAAGACGACAAAATGTATATTTATTATACAGGTAACGTAAAGCATGCTGGAGACTACGACTACATTTTGGAGGGAAGAGAAAGTAATACAATTTTAGTAACTAGCCAGGACGGAATAAAGGCTAGTGAAAAAAGAGTATTGCTTAGAAGTCAGGATTACCCAGATAATCTTACGCTTCATGTTAGAGATCCTAAGGTATGGTGCCAGGATGGGGTATACTATATGACCCTTGGTGCAAGAACCAAGAATGACGAAGGCTGCGTCATTCTGTTCAAATCTAAGGATAAGATTAATTGGGACTTTAGTCACTTTATAGAGAAAGAAAACTTTGGCTACATGTGGGAATGCCCGGATTTATTCTATGTAGATGGCAAACAGTTCTTGTCAATTTCTCCTCAGGGGTTGGAGGCAAAGGAGTATAGCTTCCAGAATATTTACCAATCTGGTTATTTTAATTCCAAGAGGGATTTGTTGGCTGATGGCAAGGGCTTAGGTGAATTTACAGAGTGGGATTACGGTTTTGATTTTTATGCTCCACAGACATATGTGGACGAAAAAAATAGAACTATCCTAATCGCCTGGATGGGCATGCCAGATGCAGAATATGGGCATGATGTCTCCATAGAGGATGGATGGCAGCATATGTTATCAATTCCTAGAGAATTAACCTATGATAGTAAATCAGGAAAGATTCTTCAGCAGCCTATAGCAGAGATTAAGGAATTAAGAGATAAAAAAATAGATATCAGAGACATAGCAGACGTTGAGTCGTATGAATTAAATCTATCAGGATTTGATCAGAATGATTTTACTATTCAATTTAACAAAGGCTTTGATGTCAAATATAGCAAGCTAAGAAATGACTTGGTATTTTCTTTTACTGACAAGGAACTTGGAAGTAATAGGACAACTAGAAAGTTAAAGTTAGCTGATGGGGAGAGAGTTGAAAATATGAAGATTTATGTTGATACTTGCAGCATCGAAATCTTCATTAATGACGGTATTTATACATATACTACAAAATATTTTAAGGCTAAAGGTGTTAAGAATTCAATTTCTTTAGAGGGAAGTATTGATAATATAGAAGCCTATAGTCTCAAGCCTTTTAATGTAGATTTTATACAATAGGAATCGGATGACGAATGATTGAGATGGGAAAAATATCCCATCTCTTTTCATTTACACGGAATTTTGAGTTATAATAAGCATAGTATAAATAAAGAACGAGGGGATAAATATGAGAACTATAGATAAAAGTGTTTTTATAGCACCAGGCGCCCAGGTCATAGGAGATGTGACTATAGGGGAAAACTGCGGGATTTGGTATAATGCAGTGGTAAGAGGTGATTCTCAGAAAATCACCATAGGAAAAAATACAAATGTACAGGATCTTGCTCTTTTACATGTAGATAAGACCTTTACGCTTTCAGTTGGCGATAATGTTACTATCGGTCACAGCGCTATAGTCCATGGCTGTACAGTAGGAGATAATGTACTGATTGGTATGGGTGCTATCATTATGAATGGGGCCAAGGTTGGAAACAACTGTATAATTGGCGCGGGGGCTCTTGTTACAGAGAATATGGAAATCCCTGACGGGTCCCTGGCATTTGGAAGCCCAGCCAAAGTAATACGCCCACTTTCTGACGCTGAAAAGCAGGGGATTATTGAAAATGCTGAGCTTTATGTAAAGCATGCAAAAGAGAATAAATAATTTTATACAAAGGAGAATAAAGCTATGCCATTTATTGATTCAAAAATCACAGTACCAGTTACCTCTGAATTAAAGGAAGAAATCAAAACAGAATTAGGAAAACTTATAACTACCTTAGGGAAAAGCGAAAATTATCTTATGATAGGTATCGATGATGCCTATGATTTATGGCTGGGTGGTAAGAAGCTTGATAAAGGAGCTTATGTTTCTGTAAGTCTATATGGAAATGCGCCAGCAGAATCATATGATAAGCTTACAGGCCAGATTTGTAATTTATTTGAGGAAAAGCTTGGTATTCCAGGTAATGCTGTATATGTTACCTATCATCCAGTAAATGATTGGGGCTGGAATGGAAGCAATTTTTAATGAATTTAGAAGAATAATTTTGCCCAGCTGGTTACTCAGCTGGGCAATTCTTATTATAAATATTCTTCGCCCCATTTTTTTAACTGTAACAAAATGGGTATCATAGATTTTGCTTTTTCGGTAAGAGTATATTCTACTCGCACTGGCATTTCATCGTACTGGGTTCTTAAGACCATTCCATCGTTTTCTAATTCTTTGAGAGATTGAGCCAGCATAGTGTTAGTAATTCCGAATACCGAGCGGCGTAAATCTCCATATCTCGCAATTTCACTGTTATCAATGACACAGAGTATCATTATTTTCCATTTTCCGCCAACAATGTTAAGTACTTTCTTTAATCCGCAGCCTTCGCCTGCTATTTCATCACATAATGGTTCTTTTTTCATAGTCAGTTTTTCCTTACTAGGTTAATAAATATTGCGTACTTGATAAGTTTTTTATACCACATATAATATTCGTATTGGCAACAAAATACAAGTAAAATCGAAAAAGGATGATTAAATGGCAAAGAAAAAAGCAAATGTAAATACTGCAAGCTGCGTAGCCTGCGGAGTATGTAGAACACAATGTCCAAGACAGGCAATATCTATTTACAAAGGATGCTTCGCTGTGGTCGATGAGAATTCTTGCGTAGGGTGCGGATTGTGTGCGCAGGCTTGCCCTGCAAATGTTATTGAAGTGAAAGAGAGGGATATGATAAATGAATAATAAGAAAAAGCATTGGTATAACTACCTGTGGATTTGGAGTATTATCTATTTCGCTTTAGGTTTCTTCAATATATTGTTTGCATGGCTTGGGTTGATTGATTTTATTCTGCCACTGATATTTGCAATAGTTGGTGGAAATAAATGGTTTTGTAATAACATGTGTGGGCGCGGTCAATTGTTTTGGGTGCTAGGACGAAATGTTGGATGTTCTAGAAAGAAACCAGCTCCAAAATGGTTATCTTCAAAATGGTTCAGATATGGATTTTTGACTTTTTTCATGACAATGTTTGGAACTATGATTTTTACAACTTACCAAGTGTTTTCAGGCGCAGGCACACTTCGCAAAGCCATAAAACTATTTTGGACTTTTAAGGTTCCATGGAAATGGGCTTATTCAGGAAGTATTTTCCCAGATTGGGTTGCTCAGTTTGGCTATGGATTTTACAGTCTGATGCTTACATCTACTTTGATTGGGCTGATTGTAATGGTAATATATAAAGAAAGAACCTGGTGTACATTTTGCCCTATGGGAACTATGACACAAGGCATATGTAAGATTAAAGAAAAAGGAGCAAAATAAGGACAATAGAAGAAAGAGCTAATTTAGCTGCAAATTTAAAGGCAACAGGACAGTGCAACTGCACTCAGTCCGTACTTAAGGCATTTGAGGACAAGATTAATATAGATCCTAATGAACTTTCTAAACTTTCAGCTGGATTTGCAGCCGGAATGGGATGTATGGAAAGTACATGCGGAGCGTTGATTGGCGCCGTTATGACTGCAGGAATGCTTACAGAAGGAAATGGTACACCTAGATATTCTAAGGACATCGTAAGCAAATTTAATGAAAAATGTGGAGCCACAATCTGCAAAGATTTAAAAGGTATCACAACAGGTCAGGTACTTTGTGAGTGTCCTGAGTGTGTAAGAAATGCAGTCCTTGCACTTGGAGAAACAATAAAATAAGTATTCTATGTTTTGCAAGAAATAGATTAAAAATAATATAATCTATTCAACATTTATTATTACATACTCTGATCTGACCCCTGTCTTAAATTTTAATGCCCAGTCAGATATTCCGGAGGTAACAATAAAATCCGTATCGTTTATTCGCTCATACCCATATGTGGCATCATTGGCTCCTACAAGCACTCCTACGTGACGAATAGGAATCATTTGGCCGCCGTGGGTATGGCCTGATACAACAAGGTCAGCTTTGGAGTTGCTTTCTGCTTCATAATCGTTAGGCTCGTGATCCATTACAATAATGTATTTATCATTAGGAATATCTTTTAGTAATTCATCCATAGATTTTCGTGTGTCACCATCTATGTTTTTATCTAGTCTTCCTACTAAATAAAAATTATTATCTATCAGTTCCCATTGGTCTTCTAAAATATGAACGCCGTTTTTTATAAGGCTGTTTTCTAAATCATCTGCAGTAAAATCTCTGTGATTAAAATATCCTTCATCGTGATTTCCATAGGCATAGTAAATCCCATATTTTAGATTCATTTTAGCAAGGGCCCTACAGGCTTTTTCCATATCTATTTTCTTAGTACCATCATCTACAAAATCTCCTGCAATTAAAAGGATATCAGGATTTTGGTTTTCTATAGTCTCTAGATGCTTCGCAAAACCATCTCCATCAAATGTAGTTCCGATATGAGAATCTGCAATCATAGCAATTTTTAAAGGGGCAATATTTTTGTCAGAGGAAAGATTATAGTCTTTTTCTACTACTGATACACACAGATAATAACCTGTGCCCAGATATAGAACAGATGCAAGGATAGCAAGCCATCCCTGCCAGTGTATGGATGTAGGCATAGTAATTTTCTTTTTCAGTATTCTTCCTAACAAGCCAAAAATCAAAAAGAATATGGTTGTGAATATGCTGATAGTAAGGGCATTTATCCAGCCCATTGTAAAGAAAAAGAACAGAAATATACCTAAAACCAATATAAATGAAACAAGCCTATTTTTAATAAAAGAAAATTTTGCAATTGAATTTATCAGGTAGATAGAGCCACAAACTGCACCTAAGGCTGCGCCTACAAACATTAGTAACCAAATCATAATATAACCTCATAAAGCTAAAACTACATATGCCATATAATACTATCAAATTGTGTTTATTTTAGGATAGACATTTAGTATACTTATGTGGCATAGTTACCAGATTTGAGCTTTTAATTTGTAATTTTGGAGGATTTGTTATGAATGGAATAGTTATTTACAAATCAAAGTACGGAGCCACTAAACGTTACGCCCAGTGGATTGCTGAGGAAACAGATTTTGATTGTGTTAGTGTAAAGGATATAAAAACCAGCGACCTTGATAAATATGATACAGTTGTATATGGTGGTGGGATATACGCTAATGGTATTGCAGGATTATCATTCTTGGAAAAGAATATCGATATATTGATTAATAAGAATCTTTTTGTATTTTGCGATGGGGCTTCACCTTGTGAGGGCGGGGCTGTGGATTTTATTATAGATCGTAATATGAAAAATTATTTAAAGCAGCTTCCTTGCTTCTATTTCCGCGGTGCATGGGATATGCCTAATATGACTTTTATGGATAGAAATCTTTGTAAGATGCTTCAGAAATCAGTTAGTAAGAAAAATCCAGAGGATTACGAGATTTGGGAAAAGGCTTTAGTGGAGGCAGGCACTGACGTCCATGATTGGACAAATAAAGATGCTATAAAGCCACTTATTGATGCTATAAGAAGTAGCGAAAATATAGCATAGATACTTATTTTTTAGTGAAATGTGTCTGAATTGTTAAACTTTATTTTGTGTTTTGTGAACCTATTGACTACTAGATAGTGTGGTGGTAGTATAAATCTATCAACACAATATCTAGTGGTTTTTTATTTTATCTATCTAGATATTGACAGAATATTCAAAATTTAAGAGCAGTATTTTTAATAAATAACCCGGAGGTTAGTATGGATCGTTATGTAGTAAAAAAGGATGGTGCACTAGAATTATTCGACGTGCAAAAAGTCGTAGAGGCTGTGGGAAAGTCTGCTACACGTGTTCTTGTTAAATTTACTCCTGAGCAGGAGAAATTTATATGTCAATTTGTTGAGGAAAGAGTGGAGGAGCTTGGCCTTGAAAAAATTGAGATTGCACAAATGCATAACATTGTTGAGGGTGCTTTGGAGCGAGTTAATCCAATGGTTGCAAAGAGTTACCGTGATTATCGCAATTATAAGCAGGACTTCGTTCAGATGCTTGATGATGTTTACAAGAAGTCTCAGAATATCATGTACATCGGTGACAAGGAAAATTCAAATACTGATTCGGCCCTTGTTTCTACCAAGCGTTCATTAATTTTCAATGAGCTTAATAGAGAGCTTTACAAGAAATTTTTCCTTACAACTGAAGAGGTACAGGCTATTCGTGATGGCTATATTTACATCCACGATATGAATGCCAGAAGAGACACTATGAACTGTTGTCTTTTCGATGTTAAGACAGTTCTTGAGGGTGGCTTCGAGATGGGAAACATTTTCTA
>JAEEGI010022579.1_pt1 | contig 12417 bp, 14 predicted proteins | sample 8958751 | NCBI WGS metagenome assembly JAEEGI01 (sample SAMN16246545, study PRJNA631951) | gut metagenome | biome: gut microbiome; feature: rumen; material: KS-attached | host: Bos | place: Iran: Karaj | collected 2018-10 | reverse complement strand
ACCATAGATCATAGCCACAAAATCCGTTGATTTCGTGATTTGTGGCACGATAAGGAGGTGTCATTATTATGTAATTACACAGTGGGGGTGTTCATCTCTTTTATTATGTATCGTGTTGAGGCTACATATAATTGATCTTCCATGATCCTGAAAGCGATCACTTTTTATATAAAGCTATCAGTCGTTGAACTTGAACTGTATGCCATTGTTTGCCGTTGGATGTCTGATAACCACCATCATTGAGTTCTTCAACAATGTTAGCGAAAGATCTGTTTTGAGCTAATAATGACATTACAAGTTTATATGCTTTGCGGTTATTCTCATTCAATCGAGCGTCATTCCGTCGGCTTCTAATACTTTTCTCACGCATACTGTTTGAAATGGCCGCATTGGGATTGCCTACTCGTTCACCTCGATTTCTCTTTGCTTGCAATGCTTGCTTGGTTCTTAAGGATGTTATTGCAGCTTCCCGCTCGGCCAATGACCATCCCAAACTCAACATGAATTTGTAGGTTGCTTTATCTTCTGCCATAGGCACATCGCAAAAGTAGATATTGCCATCCATTAGGCGGTAAACTTCTAATGCTTGCTCCAAATTGCGAAAGCGATCAGATTTGGCAATAACTAATATGGCATTGTTCTCCTGAGCGCACTTCATTGCCTTTTGCAACTCGATACATCCATGAAGGTTCTTACCTGTGTATACTTCGTGAAAGTCAGCAATAAGTTCTCCGTTTGCCTCTCCAACGAAATAATTGATGATGCTCAGCTGTGCCTCTAAACCTAAACCACTTTTGCCTTGTTTTTGGGTGCTGCACCTGCGCCAACTGACGAATTTCCTTGTTCCCATATTGCTTTTACATGTGTGATACGTTCATTCGACAAACGTAATTGATAAAAAGATCATAATGAATATTCCTCTTTCACTCGCTGATCATAGTCCGAGGTTTTCTCTACGGTGTTGTCGATGACCTCGACGAGGCTGTCAAAGAATACACCGTTGACGGTCTTAACGACCTCGCCACACTTGATAAATGAGACATTAAAGAGGTCTGAACCCTCGTCGTACTTAACCTCGACGATGCCACAGAATTTGAAGCCCTGTACCCTAAACCGCAAACCGTTCTCAATGGCGATGGGACTATTAAAGCCCCAAGAGTGTACGACTATAAACCGCGTTTGAAAGATCTGGAGGATATATTGTGCCATTTCCATATTGCGATGTCTTTTATTGTTATTGGAAAGAAAGGGGATTACTCCCCCTTCCGTGTTAGTTCTCAATAGTGCCTATGAAACGCTCTTCCTTGAACCCTCTCCAATCCATCTTCTCGAGGTCGATGTAAGCGAACATTCCGAAGAAACGCTTGGGGACACCTGTGCCGGCGGTATTGGCTTTCACTGCTTGCTCTTGAAGCGTTCCGACTGCGATACGAACCTCGCCATTAAGTTTCATATAAGCGAACCTAACGACCTCGCCGCGCATCATGCGCTTCTTCATTGTCTCTAACTCGATAGCCTTTGATGTGGCAGTCAACATATCGCTATTGTTCTTAACGACGTTCTTAACCGTGTAGCGGCTGATCTCACTCGTGCTGATTCTCGAAATCTGTTTCATATCTGTATCTGTTTTGGTTAGTACTTGTTCAACTATTACACTGCAAAGATACAGCTATAATTTGAAACAGGTATATACTTTTATCAAAATATTTCCGGCTTTAACGTTATTTAACTTTGATTTGAGTATATACCCGAATCTTTGCCCTAATTTTGCCGGAAAAACGAGTAAGATGGAACCGACAAAGAAGCAAAGAGGTGGTAAGCGTGAGGGTAGCGGTCGAAAGCCTGTTGGCATATCGACTACAGCTATGAGCCTGAAACTTGACAATGACTTGTATGAAGTTCTCCGGTCGCATGGTCTGAACAAGAACCGATATATTAATGATGCTGTAAGAGCTTCTCTGAAAAATGATGGTCTATTGAAATAGAAAAACGCATTTATAAAAACACGTTTTTCAAATCTATAAGTATTTGATTTCAAGCCTTATCCCTTTGATTTCTTGCAGTTGGGAGGGGTGCTTGTTATTGACCTATCAAGTATATCCCACCATTCGATTTTTTTACCGTTGCGCTCAAATCGAATAAGTCTTTCAAGGCTGTGATAGAACAACTGAAACAGGACTTTTTGGTTGAAAATTGCACCCATGTCAAGTATCTCTCTGGTCCTGTTGAAGTGGTCTTTTATCTCATCATTATTGAGGTGAACCTCTAACCGGTGTATCTTCTTAGGGTCTTCGTATAAGTTGGTAATGTAATCCTTGGATGAGCTGTTTTCTATCTCAGCTTTTTTGTTGTAAGCTGAGAGGCTTAAACCTCGGCTCTTATCCTTTATAGCTTTCTTTTGTTTGATGTTTAAGGTAAGATATTTGACTCGGTTTAAGTTGCCGGAATAGGTGTAGGTGATCTCCGGTCTATCTTGCTTCCGGTCTCGGATTCTCTTTCCGTTGAGGATTACCCCTAACTCCTTGCACTGTATCAACCTCTTTAGATACTTGGCTATGTCCATAGTCATGTCGAGACATAGGTCGAGGCTCGTGATATTATGGAATTCAAGCTCCAACACATCGGCGATATACCCTAAGTAATGAATCTCGTCATTGTAGAGTACACGATTGTCAACTGCAATCCATGCCTTGCGTTTGCCGTTTGTATGTGTATTGGCTTCTTCGTTGTTCTTATTCAAACCAAATCGCAGTTCACCAAACAGTTTGTCCTGGCCCAATTCATCATAACGTATCTGAAACACATTCTCATAGTATTGTCCTTCAGTCCGAACTAAATAGAACGTATCGAATTCACACTTCTCGCCCAATTCAAGTGTCATCAAATTATCCAACAATTCTGGATCTTCAGCTTCGAAGCAAATGCGAAGCATATCGATATTGAAACCATGTATGTCATTCTTCATCGCTGTCAGTGTTTATGGGTTTATTCGGTATTGTCTTCCAATAGTCTCTCATTCCTGAACTGATGCGTTCCTTATGGGTCATGCTCTTTGACCTCCCTCTCATTGATTGGCTAATCTTAGCCTTTGTCTCATCGGACATTTCTCTAAACTTTCTTTTCATAATCAGTCTATATTTATAATGTTATTTCTAAATAAATATAGTCAGTATAGAAAGTTTATCAAGTTCAGTCTGAAAAAATGAAAATTTTTTTGTGAACCGGACGCCGGACGGACTGCCATCCCTCTATTCTAACTAATAATAGATATGGAAAGAGGGTTACAGTGATGCTATTATGCCGATTTTCAGCACAATATTATGTGTGTTGCTGGTGCCAAATATCCTTAAAGTTGTTGCCTGAACCACAGGTTAAAAACCGTGCTACTCGCTATCCAAGGACTCAAGAATATTCTTGGTCTTGTCAAGGATGTCTGTTGATAGCATGCCAAGATAGGTCTGAGTGGTTAAGATGCTACTATGACCGAGTAGCTTTTGGATTTGTTCTATTGGTACACCCTCGTCTCTCAATCTCGTTGCAAATGTGTGGCGAGCATTGTAGGTGGTGATCTTGCGCCAACCGAGCGCATCACAGATGCTCTTTAATCCGGCGTTGACTTTTCTATTGACTCTTTTAATGATGTTTTCCTGATTCCTCTCAGAGGTTGCATGGGATAGATATGGCAGAAGTAACGAGTTGGGTGTCTCAGCTGATATCTTTCCGTATTTATTAAACAGAGTAATCGCAACAGATGTAAGTTTAATTTGGATAGGCTCGATGTTCGTTTTCTGTGTCTTTCTTCGTATGAAGGAAAGCGTTCCATCCTCTATATTGGAATTCCGGAATAAAAGAATGTCTCCAAGATTGGCTCCGTTGCAATGGTATGTAAGTAGAAAGAAATCTATCCCCATTTCTTCTAACTTGTCCTTGGGCTGATAATCTCTGAGGGTTTTCATTTCCTCTTTTGATAATGCAGCCTTTGCTCTTTTAGAACTTCCAAGATGCCTATTGGCGAAAGGGTTCTTATTATTTGTATAACCCTTTTCAATCGCGAAATTATAGATTGCTCTCAGTTGCCGGAGATACATCCTCTTGGTGTTCTCTGACATCTCACTATCATGTTCTTTTAAATGTTCCTTTTGCATGAACAGGATGAGATTATCTACAAAGTCCGAAGTGATAGATGATAGTGTCGCTTTCTTCCGGTATCTCATTACCCAATTAACCGAGGTCTCGTACGACTTTATTGTCTTGTATGCACATTTGTGTTTAGGGTCTCTGAAATACTCAGAAAGCAATGAATCAAATAGGCATGACTTTGCATCCCATCCGGTTAGCTTCTGTTTGTATTTCTTCTTGAAAGATTCAAAGGTGAATCTGGATCCTAATTCAGCTATCACATCTTCTGCTATACGTTTTGCTCTATCCGCGACAGCCATCGCATCCATCGTCTTTTTGAGCCGGCGGTTGAGGAACTGTTCTTGGGTCAGACGAATTCTGTCATCGCCAATGCCAAAGAGCCGAGGCTCTCTACGATAGGTGATTCGAAGCCTCAGGAGTTTCTGTTCGTCTTCCTTGTGCTTGGTGTCTAAGATGATTCTTGCTGTCGCTTTACTTTTCATATCTCCTTTTTTCTGCAAAGGTACGATATTTTTTTTGAAAAGGACTAACAAAAGGACTAACATTTTTAAGAAAATAGAAGAAATGACAAGAAATCGTCTTTTCTAATTCGCGGTTAATCTGTTGGTTATAAGAACAGTTAAGAAATGAGAAGAAATGATAAGCCTTGACTCATAATCAGGGAGTCCTTGGTTCAAGCCCAAGTGGGACCACCAAATAAAAATCGCTGACAGAAACATCTGCCAGCGACTTTTTTATAACGGTTCTTGTTTAGTTGGCGTAGAGCATGTTGATGGCTTCGTTGAGTTTGCGCTCGTCCTTGAGGCCGTCGTTCTTGAAGAGCATGATCTTGTCCATGACGCGGTTCAGGTAGTCGATGCTCTCGTTCTTCTCCTTCTTGTTGTAGACCTTCCAGTACTTGGTGCCCTTGATGGCTTTTTCAAATTTCTTGTAAACGTCGGTGGCCGAAGACTGGTAAGCCCACCTGGTCTTGGCGAGTGCGGTCTTCTGCTTCTCAAGGCAGTCTCTGAGGTCCTTGGTGTATTCGCCGTATTTCTCGATCAGTTCTTTCTTCTTGAGCACCTCTTTGGTCTCCATACCCTCGAAGCTGGCGAGCGCGTCATCGACGTCTTCCTTGTTGAAGGGGTTGTACAACACGTCGACGATTTCCTGGTCATAGACCATGTCGTCGCGTTTGGCAAATTTCTCTTTGCGGGTCTTGGTCTCGGCCTTGATGTCCTTTTCCAACTCTTTCTTCCTGTTCTCGAGTTCCTTGAGTTGTGCCTTGAGGTCGTCGATGCGGGTCTCCAGGTCCTTGATGGCGGCTTCCTTCTCCTGGATGTTTTTCTCGTGCTGCTCGATGTCCTTTTCGAGTTGCTGAACGTCGGGTGTCGTCTGCTGAGCCATGGCGTTGGGTGTCATGGCTGCCATAGTCATTAAGGTCAGTGTGATGACCATCAGTTTAATTCTTTTCATTGCTAATCGTATTTTAAAAGTTGAATTGTGAGGGCAAAGATAGTAATTTGTTTTCAGATTTCAGTTTCTGGGTTTCAGTTTTTTGTCAATGATGGGGTATATAAAAAGCGAAAGTGTACTTTTTCACAAAAGCACACCATCATAACCAAAATTCAAGTATATATTTGTTCTGTTCTTGTTAGCTTTATCTCATGAGTTATGATACTACCTTTTTCTTTTCTGGTTGCAAAGTTAATAAGAAAGTTTTAAACGAACCAAATATTTTTATATGTTTTAGAATATAAATTCCAGATTTTTTAAACAAGGCACACCTTAAATCGTTGATAGATTGTAAGATGTGCCTTTTTGTGTTTGCAAGATTTTTTGGCTTTCGGCTTATTTTTCCCTGAAAAATATGTTGATGGGGGTGCCGTGCAGGTCCCAATGCTCGCGGATCTTGTTCTCCAGGTAGCGCTTGTAGGGGTCCTTGACCCATTGCGGCAGGTTGCAGAAGAAGATGAACGTGGGCACATGGGCTCCCTTCAACATGGTGATGTACTTGATCTTGACATACTTGCCCTTGACAGCGGGGGGCGGGTAGGCCTGGATGTCGGCTTGCAGCACGTTGTTGAGCTGGGAGGTGGGGATGGTGAGACGGCGGTTGTTGTGGACGTCAATGGCGGTCTGCAGCACCTTGTGGATGCGCTGCTTGGTGAGCGCCGAGCCAAAGATGATGGGGAAGTCGGTGAACGGTGCGAAGCGGTCACGGATGGTGGCCTCGAAGTGGTCAAAGGCCTTCTGTGACTTGTCGAGGGCGATGTCCCACTTGTTGACGAGCACGACGAGACCCTTGCGGTTCTTCTGGATGATGGAGAAGATGTTCACGTCCTGGGACTCGATGCCGCGGGTGGCGTCGATGAGCAGGATGCACACGTCGCTGTTCTCGATGGCGCGGATGGAACGCAGCACCGAGTAATACTCGATGTCCTCGTTCACCTTGTTCTTCTTGCGGATACCGGCGGTGTCCACGAGGTAGAAGTCAAAGCCGAACTTGTTGTAGCGCGAGTAGATGCTGTCGCGCGTGGTCCCGGCAATGTCGGTGACGATGTTGCGCTCCTCGTCCATGAGCGAGTTGACCAGCGACGACTTGCCGGCGTTGGGGCGGCCGACGATGGCAAATCGGGGCAGCTCCTCGTCAATGTCCTCATTGGCCTTCTCGGGCATCTGCTTGACAACCTCGTCGAGCAGGTCTCCCGTGCCGGTACCGTTGACGGCCGAGATGGAGAACGGCTGCCCGAGTCCGAGGGCGTAGAACTCGGCCTCGGCATACATGCTCTGGTTGTTGTCGTCCTTGTTGGCCACGACGATGACCGGTTTGGAGGTGCGGCGCAGGATGTCGGCGACGTGGTCGTCAAGGTCGGTAATGCCGTTCTTGATGTCCACGACAAAGAGGATGACATCGGCCTCCTCGATGGCGAGCTGTACCTGCTTGTTGATCTCTTCCTCAAAGATGTCTTCGCTGTTCACGACCCATCCACCGGTATCGACGACCGACATTTCCATGCCGTTCCATTCCATTTTGCCGTACTGGCGGTCGCGTGTCGTGCCGCTGGTATCGTTGACGATGGCGGCGCGCGTTTGAGTCAGGCGGTTGAACAGTGTTGACTTGCCCACGTTGGGCCTTCCCACGATTGCTACTAAACGTCCCATATTCTTTAGTTATCAGTTGTCAGTAGAGTTGTTAGTTTTCAGTTGTCAGCGTTTTTACTCGATATAGCCGAAGGCGCGCAGTTTGTTCTCCTGGTTGCGCCAGTCCTTTTCTACTTTGACATAAAGCTCGAGGAACACTTTCTTCTCAAAGAATTTCTCGATGTCCTTGCGGGCCTCGGTGCCCACGTGCTTGAGCTTGCGGCCCTGGTGCCCGATGATGATGCCCTTCTGGGTATCGCGCTCGACGTAGATGACTGCCATGATGTGGATGGCGGTATCGCTCTCGTCAAACTTCTCGACGATGACCTGGGTGGCATAGGGCACTTCCTTGTCGTAGGTCATCAGGATCTTCTCGCGTACGATCTCGGTGACGAAGAAGCGGCTGCTGCGGTCGGTGAGTGCGTCCTTGCCGAAGTAGGGCGGGCACTCGGGCAGCAACTCAACGATGCGCTTCATGATGTTGTCCACATTGAAGTTCTCCAGAGCACTGGTCGGGAACACCTCGGCGGTGGGCAGCAGCTGTTTCCACTGGTCGATGATGCGCAACAGGTCGTCATTGCCCTTGAGCAGATCAATCTTGTTGATGACCAGCAGGATGGGAATCTTCTCCTTGGCGACCTTGTCCAGGAAGTCCTGATTCTTGGTCGGAGACTCGATGACGTCGGTGACATAGAGCAGTATGTCGGCATCAACGAGTGCGCCGGTGGAATACTCCAGCATGCTCTGCTGGAGACGGAATTTGGGCTTGAGCACGCCGGGCGTGTCGCTGAATACGATCTGGTAGTCGTCGCCGTTGACGATACCCATGATGCGATGGCGTGTGGTCTGTGCCTTGCTGGTGATAATAGACAGACGCTCGCCCACGAGACGGTTGCTCAGTGTCGATTTTCCCACGTTGGGGTTACCCACGATATTGACGAATCCTGCTCGATGCATTTTCAGTTGTCAGTTTTACAGTTGTCAGTTTTCAGTTGTCAGTGAGATTGCTGTCGCTTGAAGAAAAAGAAAGGCAGAAATCTTACTGTTTACATTCAAGAAGCATCGCTACCCGTTGTTGTTGCACGCGTGAGTAGTGATGCTTCATGTGAGATGTATCTGGGCGTGTTATAGCGACCAGATAAGGTAGAGGGCACCCCAGGTGAATCCGGCACCGAAGGCGGTGAGGACCAGTTTGTCCCCCTTCTTGATGCGGTGCTTGTTCTCATCAAGGCACAAGGGGATGCTGGCGGCACTGGTATTGCCGCGCTCCTGGATGTTGACCAGGACCTTCTCCTCGGGAATGCCGAGTCGCTCTCCGACGGCCTCGATGATGCGCAGGTTGGCCTGATGAGGCACGAACCACTGGATGCTCTCGTTGGTCAGATTGTTGCGTTTCATCACGTCCCTGCTGGAGGTGAGCATGTCGATTACGGCATGGCGATAGACAGCACGGCCCTCCTGATAAACGCAGTGGAAATTGGCGTCAACGGTTTCGTGGCTGGTAGGCAGGGCTGAGCCGCCAGCCTTATAGACCAGGTGCTCAAGACCCGAGCCGTCCACGTGGAAGATGCCATCCATGATGCCGATAGGCTCCTCGGTGGGCTCCAGCAGCATGCAGGCTGCGGCGTCGCCAAACAGAGGACATGTCGCACGGTCGTTATAGTCCACCATGCTTGACATCTTCTCGGCCGAAACAACGATGACCTTCTTGTAGATACCGGCGCGGATAAAGGCGGTCGCTTCATAGAGACCTACCAGGAATCCAGCGCAAGCGGCTTGAATGTCATAGGCATAGCACTTCTTCTCGATGCCAACTTCGTGGGCAATGATGGATGCCGTCGAAGGGAAACGGTGGTCAGGATTGGATGTCGGACAGATGAGCAGGTCAATATCGTCGCGGTTGGTACCCGTCTCCTCGAGCAGCTTGTTCACGGCCTGGATTCCCATGTAGGAAGAGCCGACGGGCTTCTTGAGGATGCGACGCTCCTTGACACCGACGCGGGTAGTAATCCACTCGTCGTTGGTGTCCACCATCTGTGAGAGCATCTCGTTGTCCAGCACGTCATCGGGCAGATAGGATGCAATGCCAGTAATCTTAGCGTTCAGCATAAGCTTGAAAGCGTGTTATATTTCTTGAGGTGTTAGTTTTAAATTCAATATCCTAAATGGATGAACACCTATGGCGGATCCAGCCCATTCAGGATATCTTGTTCGCGTTCATCGGGGCTTGCCGTTTTCCTGGCTTGCGCTAGGGCTCGGCTAACCGTCGATTTAGGCTTCCTCCTTGCCCATCACATTCTTGCCACGGTAGTAACCGCACTCGGGGCAAACGGTGTGATAAACATGCCATGCACCACAGTTGGAGCACTGAGCGATGGTCGGGGCCACAGCCACATCGTGGGTGCGGCGCTTAGCGGTACGAGTCTTGGACTGTCTTCTTTTAGGATGTGCCATTTTCTTGTTGTTATTTAAAAGTTATTGTTGTTCTTTTAATTTTTTAAGCGCCTCCCACCTGGGGTCGGTGCCGGTTGTTTCACTCTCGTTGTCGTCATCGCCGTCGGGGACGGTCTCGACCCGATGACTGTCAAGCGCATCGAGCATGTCGGGATTGCAATCATCCTCGCTCTCATGACAGTGCGTCATCGGTATAGCGAGGAGCACAGTGTCGCGCACAATGGGCGCGGCATCCAGCTCTCGCCATTCCGCTGGCACAATCAGGAGCTCGTCGTTGCTGTCGTCAAGCTCGGTGCCCATCTGCTCCACATTCAGTCGATAATCCACATCCACCGGCAAATCCAGGTCATCAAGGCAACGGTCACAGGCAGTAGTCACTGTGCCGTGGCACTCGATTTCAAGACGGTAGGTGTTTTCGCTCTTGCGGTTGACCGTGAGTGTGACATCCACACTGGCGTGTCTCACCTCAGCTTGCTCATCGGTATTGAAGAAATCATCGTCCAGATGACATTCAACCGTATGAATGCCAAATGGTAACGTCTTGATTTTCAACTTCAAAGCATCTACCATCGTCTGAATTTTTCGTTAAAGCGCCACAAAGGTATAACAAATCCCGCTAATAATCAACGATTTTCCCGTTTTTTTTGAGTTATCGTGGTTTATGGGCTCCATGGTCATGAAGGACCCAAGTGGGAAAAAGGTCACTCGGCCGATTCGGGAGCTTGATGATTGAACACGTAGTCATAGATGAGCTGGGTGCCTCCCAAATGGGACTGGATGTAGTTGCCTGCCGTGTTGCCACACTTGAGACGCAGGGGCTCGTTTTCCAGTAGGGGATCCATCGCTGCTGAGAAAGAGTCGGCATCGTGGATGCTCATTGCACCATCCAGGGCGATGAGGTCGGCAGCTTCCTGGAACTTGTGGTGCTTGGGACCGAAAATGACAGGGATGCCATAGACTGCAGCCTCGTTGATATTGTGGATGCCAGCACCGAAACCGCCGCCCACGTAGGCCGCCTGCCCATAGCGATAGAGGGAGGACAGCAACCCGAAGCTGTCAATAATCAGGCAGTCCACGCCCTTGATATTCTTAGGCGTCGCCTCGCTGTAGAAACGTGCGGGTCGTGAGAGTTTGGACATGAGCACATGCAGGCGGTGACGGTCAAACTCGTGGGGTGCAATGATCAGCTTCATCTCGCGATGGGTGTTGAAGTAAGGGATGATGATATCCTCGTCGGCTGGCCATGAACTGCCCATGACGAGAGTGAAGCGTGCATCCTCGACAAACTTGGCCACGAGTGGGAATTCTCGGGCTGCAGCCTTGACGTCGGCCACACGGTCAAAGCGGGTGTCGCCCGCCACGATGACATTCTTGATGCCGATACCCTCAAGCAGCTCGCGTGATTGCTCGTTCTGGACAAACAGTGTGTCAAAGCACTTGAGCATTTTGCGGAATATGCCGCCCCAGGGACGGAAGAAGATTTGTTTTGGGCGGAAGATGGCCGAGATGATATAGGTGGGTATGTTGCGTCGCTTGAGCGCTTGCAGATAGTTGCCCCAAAACTCGTATTTGACAAATATGGCTATCGAGGGCTTGACGATATCGAGAAACCGTTTGACATTGCCTGGCAGATCAAAGGGCAGATAGACCACAGTGTCCACCATGCTGTAGTTCTTGCGCACCTCGTAGCCCGAGGGAGAAAAGAACGACAACAGGATGCGCGCGTCAGGTTGCTCACGCTTGATTTTCTCAATGAGCGGGCGCCCCTGTTCAAACTCTCCCAGCGATGAGGCATGGATCCAGATGTAGCCCCCGGCAGGATCGAGCTTGCGTTGCAGGGTGCGGAAACAGCGTCGCTGCCCCCTAAGCATCAGTTTGGCTTTGGGGTTGCGGACGGCCGCGATTTTCACGGCATTTCGGTAGGTAGAGATACCCAGATTGTAGATGGGATCCATAATGATAACTGTGTTGTTGACGGTTGGTCGTTATTGTCGTTAGTAAAGAGAGGGCAGACGGCCGCTCTTGAGCCATGCACGGTCGTGGCGATGTTTCCACAACCGATTGTCAAGGTAGAACCGGCAGGATAATTGCTGCCAGAAGCCTGTGGTCACGTCGGTGGCGTGAATCATCAGGGACACCGACAGGTCAACAAACCGATTGTTCACGATATGAGCCGAGAGGTCGGTGCGGCTATATACCTTATTATTATAATAAGGGTCTCCCAGATTGAGCTGGCTGCCATACAAGGGATAGAGGGGAAACAGCGCTTGTCCGGCATAGAAGGACTCGTCAAGCTGTAACCAGCGCCAGCGGGCTGTGGCAGTGAGAAGAAATCCGGCCTGATTGTGCCAGACCTCTTCGCCGCGGTTGCGCTCCAGCGTAATGATGCTGCCAGCCGACACGCGCAGGGAGTCCAGCATCGTGCGATGCGAGAAATCAAGCGATAGCATCGGGTTGATGAGCACATCATCGTTGACAAACTCGCCCGGTGCGTGACTGACGGATTTGGCCAGGTGGCTGTATTGAAAGTGGCCTCCCAGCTTAAAGGGACCCTTCACACGCCAGTCGGTGTTGAACATAGAGGTAAACGCCTCGCGCTGGTGCTCGGTCTGCATCTGTCGCCAGTCCACAGCAAACTCGGCATAGCCGGCGGGCTTGACGAGCTGTGCCATGACACCGCGCAAATTGGGTTGCACATAG
>JAEEGI010022576.1_pt1 | contig 12417 bp, 6 predicted proteins | sample 8958751 | NCBI WGS metagenome assembly JAEEGI01 (sample SAMN16246545, study PRJNA631951) | gut metagenome | biome: gut microbiome; feature: rumen; material: KS-attached | host: Bos | place: Iran: Karaj | collected 2018-10 | reverse complement strand
CAGACCATGCGCGGCGTAGGTATCAACAAGGCTACTGAGAAGATTCAGATCGACCGCTACAGCAGCGCCAGCGAAGGTGTGACCTCAGAGCTTATCGATACCGTCAACACCTTCCGCAGCTATATGGCCACCCTGCCTACGAAAGGCAGCTGGCTGCAGTATAACGATGTGGACTTCAGCGTCATCTCTGATGGCTATCTGATCATGAGCGTCAAGGCCAGCGACGATACTGAGTTCTGCATTCGCGAGAAGAACCCAAAGGGCAAGGTCCTGGCTCGCATCAAGATGACAGTCAGGCCACCGGAGCCCCCTGCTGGCGGTGCCGGAGGTGGCATGCCGATGATGCGCTTCAATCGCGACCAGCGCAACCAGTGGCTCACTCAGACAGCTATGCTGGAATATGTTCCTAATGGCGTGACCGACCTCGTGATTACCAACGAGGGTGAGGGCGCTCTTAGCGTTGACTATGTCCTGTTCAAGAACCGTCCGAAGTACTTCTCGCCTGTCACCACACCATCGGCTCAGCCCGATGACGAAGGCTTCATCCACCGCTGGCTGCTTCTGGAGCCCATCGACAAGCCTAATAGTGGCAATACCGTCTTTACCGACTCTTATCTGCGTGAGCATTTCAACAGAGAATACTTCAAGGGCCAGCAGACCATCGTGCCGAAGGACGGACAGAAAGTGAAGGCCGTGTTCCAGCAGGAACAGGCTCCCGCAGGCTTCGGTCGCGGTATGCAGCAGATGCCTGAAGGACCTCAGGTGAAGACAGTAACCCAGAACCTCACCTGGCATGCCCTTGACAGCGAGAACATGAATGTGAAACTCTTCCGCTTTGCCGAGAAGTGGGGTGAGAAGGTCTATGGTGTGCTCTTCTGGGCTGTCACGATTATCGACTGCGACGAGGATATCGAAAATGTCCGTCTGGCCGTCGGTTCCAACTCTGCCTCCATGTGGTGGCTCAACGGCGAGGAGACGCTGTTGCTCTCCGGCGACCGTCGTATGGTGAGGGATGATGCCATGTCGAATCGTATTACCCTCAAGAAAGGCCGTAACATCCTGCGTGGAGCTGTTATCAATGGACCGGGCATGAGCGACTTCTGCGTTCGTTTCCTCGATGAGAAAGGCAATCCTGTTAAGAACTATACCATCAATTTAAATCAGAAATAAAGATGAAAAGAATATATAGCATCCTTGCGGCAATGACGCTTGTCTCAGCCGCAAACGCGCAGATTGGCGCACCCTTTATCCACGACCCCTCGACCATCGCCGAGTGCGAGGGCAAATACTATACCTTCGGTACGGGAGGTGGAGGCATTATCTCTGAAGACGGCTGGACCTGGAATGGCGGTGCCGAGCGTCCAGGAGGCGGTGCTGCTCCCGACATGATTAAGATAGGTGACCGTTACCTCTGCATCTATGGTGCGACAGGCGGTGGCCTTGGTGGCGGTCATGCTGGACGTATCCTCACGATGTGGAATAAGACCCTCGATCCCAAGTCACCCGACTTCAAATGGTCTGAGGCTGTCGAGGTGTGTTTCTCCGATGGCTTGGAAGATCAGGATGCCATCGACCCGGGTATCATGCTTGATCCCACCACAGGACGTCTGTGGGTGAGCTACGGCACATATTTCGGCACCATCCGCTTGATTGAGCTCGATCCTACAACCGGCTTCCGCAAGAGCGGCAACAAGGAGAAGGATATCGCTATCGACTGTGAGGCTTCCGACCTCATCTACAATGATGGCTGGTACTATCTGCTTGGTACTCACGGCACCTGCTGCGACGGTGTGAACTCTACCTATAACATTGTGGTAGGCCGTTCGAAGAGCGTCGAGGGTCCCTATATAGATAATGTGGGACGCGACATGTATCACGGAGGAGGTAAGATGGTGATTGCCGCAGGCGACCGTAAGACGGGTGCCGGACATTTCGGACGTACCATCATCGACGAGGGTGTTGAGGTGATGTCGTTCCATTGGGAGGCTGATTTCGACATGGGTGGACGTTCCACATTGGCCATTCGTCCGCTGCTTTGGAAGAACGGTTGGCCCGTAGGTGGCGATCAGTTCAAGGGTGGTACCTTTGAGATTGAGAGTGAGCGTCGTGGCTATGCCCTTGAGCTGGCAGTTGACTTCGTGCGTATGAACGTGGCTCGTGGTGGATTCGGCGGCTTCGGAAGACCCCAGCAGAATGCGGCTCCTCCCCAGCCTGTAGCTAATCAGACATTGGCTGATGTAATCGGAACTTGGCCCGAAGGTAATATTCCTGCTCGTATCGGCGACTATATGTTCCGTCCCCACCAGCGCTGGACCATTACTCCCGCTGAGGGTAAGGGTGGCTACCTTGGTGGCCCATACTTCAAGATCGTGATCGAAGGTACAGAGCGTGCACTCGCCGCTACTGCCGACAAGGAAGTAACTACCGTTCCTGCCTATACAGGAGACGACGAGCAGCTCTGGCGCATTGAGCAGCTCATTGACGGTACGTTCCGCATCATGCCGAAGGTCATTCCCGGACAGGAAGGCATCAACAAGAAGTACTGCCTCTATTCCGCAGGCGACAGCACACCGACGTTGGCTGAGTACGACTTCAAGAGTGATAACTCGAAGTGGAACTTCCGCAATCATTGATTTAACGCTACCATTTTTTATGACTCCCCTGCCAGCCTCTATAGGGGGTAGGGGAGTCAAACTAACCTATTATTCATCGTTTTACCTGGAATTAACATGAGAACCAAACTACGCTATTGTCTACTGGGCGCAATCATCGCCATTCCTGTGGCCCTTCCTTCACAGATCCGAGTGAATCAGGTGGGCATGTATCCCCATCAGGAGAAAACCGCAGTCATAGAAGGTAAAGTCAAAGCGGGCAAAGTGTCTATTGTCAGTGATGCCACCGGGAAGAAGGCTGTCAAACCACGCTTGCTGCGAACCGCCGTCTCTCCTTGGTCAAAGAAAGAGCGCACGGTGATTGATTTCTCGTCATTGACGCAGCCATGCACCTATACCATCCGCTGTGGCAGTCATTCGGCAAGCTTTACTATCGCTGCTGACGCCCTTCACAACGTTACGGAAGCTACTCTTAAGGCTTTCTACCTTATTCGGTCGGGTATGCCTATCGAACAGCGCTATGCCGGTAACTATGCCCGTCCGCTTGGACATCCTGATACCCAAGTGCTTATTCATCCCTCTGCAGCGTCCGTCGGCCGACCTGCCGGTAGCGTGATTTCCTCGCCAGGAGGATGGTACGATGCTGGCGACTACAACAAGTACATAGTCAACTCTGCCTTTTCCGTTGGTATCATGCTTTGCAGCTATGAACAGAACCGCAAGTACTATGACGGACTCAGCGTCAATATCCCTGAAAGCAGCAACCGTACTGCTGACATCCTCGACGAGCTTTACTACAATCTCGCCTGGATGCTGACGATGCAGGATCCCTATGACGGAGGTGTATACCATAAGCTCACCACGCCCAACTTCGAAGGTTTCGTCATGCCTAAAGACTGCCATCAACAGCGCTATGTAGTACAGAAAACCACGACAGCAACGCTCGATTTCGCAGCTGTGATGGCTCAGGCTGCCCGCATCTTCAAAGGAAATACAGACTATCCCGATTTCTCGCGACAGGCTGCCAATGCTGCTCTTGCTGCCTATGGATGGGCAGAGCGCAATCCGCGTGTGCTCTACCAGCAGGAACGTATGAGTCAGCAGTTTAAGCCTGCAGTCTCTACGGGAGCCTATGCCGATTTCAATACCTCTGATGAGCTCTTCTGGGCAGCTACCGAACTCTATCTGCTCACAGAAGATCCGCTGTTTGCCAATCTTGCAGAGCAGCACGAGCCGCAGCGGTTCTCAGCTCCTACGTGGGGCAACGTTGCTTCGCTCGGCACTTTCGACTGCCTGAGTCATCCGTCGAAGATGCAGGATGTCTTGAAGGCACAGCTTCTGAGCTATTGCGACAGCCTTGTAGCCACTACGTCTGCTTCTTCGTTCCAAACACCTTGTGGCAACAGCCGCCGTGACTTTGGCTGGGGATGCCTGGCCGAGGCCTTTGGTGCTAATGGCGTAGCCTTGCTTTATGCTCATCGCCTGACAGGTCAGCAACAATATCTGACGGCAGCACAGCAGAATGCCGACTACGTACTTGGCAGAAATGCCACAGGCTACTGCTTCGTTACTGGGTTTGGTTCGCTGAGCCCACAACATCCTCATCATCGTATCAGCGAGGCTGACGGCATCGATGCTCCCTTCCCCGGACTCTTGGCAGGTGGCCCCAATCCAGGCCAGCAGGACAAGGCCGACGGCAATCTTACCTACCCTTCAAACCAGCCCGACGAATCCTACATTGACGCAATGCAATCTTATGCCAGCAACGAGATTGCCATCAACTGGAATGCGTCGTTGGTGGCTCTTCTGGGCTGGCTTGAAGCAGTCAGTAAATAGTACTTTTAATGGACGGGCTGTCTATACCCCCGTGACGATTCCCTCAATATATGTCTTGAGGATATGGATGCCCGTCTTGTTCTCGCCACCCCAGGGAATAATGAGGTCGGCAAACTTCTTGGTAGGTTCGATGAACTGCTCGTGCATGGGTTTGAGCACCTTTTCATAGCGGTCAAGCACCATATCAACGGTACGTCCTCGCTCCACTACATCGCGACGTATGTTTCGTATGAGGCGTACGTCGCTATCAGTATCTACAAAGATCTTCAGATCCATCATGTCGCGTAACCGCTTGTAATGAAGGGTCATAATGCCCTCGATGATGATGACGGGCTTGGGCTCGACGTGGATGGTCTCTTTCAGGCGGTTGCTCTCGATGTATGAGTAGGTGGGCTGTTCTATAGCCTCACCATTCTTCAGCATACGTATCTGCTCGCTTAACAGTTTCCAGTCGAAAGCATCAGGGTGGTCGAAGTTGATGGCCTTTCGTTCCTCAGGTGTGAGGTTGGTGGTATCGTTGTAGTATGAGTCAAGGGGGACAACAGCTACGCAATGCGGCGGAAGAGCCTGTGCGATATGCTTGACAACTGTGGTCTTTCCAGAACCCGTCCCGCCTGCTATTCCTATGATGGTCATTGATATAAATGGTTTGAGTTTGTTTATTTTGCTTCCTTGACTACATAGACCACGGTTGGCAGGTGGTCGCTATAGCCGTCGAGCCATGCTCCGCCGGCATGTGTGCGCAAGGTGTTGCCTTTGTATCTGCCTTCGCGCTGGAACAGATAGTCACGGCGGAATATCTGATGACGGTAGTATTTCAGGGTGGAGCAGTCAATCTTGCTGAGTTCCACATCCTTGCCGTCCTTCATGTGCTTGAGGTCGAGCAGAGAGCGCGAAAGGATAATCTGGTCGAAGAGGTTCCAGCCGCCGTCATACTGCAGGGTGCCAGTGCCTGAAGCGAGGACATCCCACCAGGGATTCCACAGTCCGCCTTCCTCCACCTTCTTCATCTTCCGTCGTGCTCCCAGGGCTTCGGCCATTGACTTGTCTTGTGGGTCGTCGTTCATGTCTCCCATGATAAAGATCTTCACATTGGGGTCTTCTGCTAGCAGTTTTTGCTTAACTTCGAAGATCTGCCGTCCGCCCTCCTCACGGTAGAAGGAGCCGGCAAAACGTGAGGGCAGGTGATTGACGATGACGGCAACATGCTCGCCGGCCATCGTGCCGCTGACAGTGAGGAAACCACGAGTGGCTCGCAGCGAGTCTTCTGGCTTCACATAGATATAAGGATAGAGCTTGACGTCACGTACCTGGAAGAGCTGCGGGTTGTAGATCAGGGCGCAGTCGACGCCTCGCTGGTCAGGCCCCTCGATATGCACGAACTGCATGTTGCGTGCTTTCAGTGGCTCTTGATTACAGAGGTCGGTGAGGCATTTGGCGTTCTCCACCTCACTCACTCCGATGAAGGCGCAGCCTATGGGAATGCGGTCGGTGCCCATTTCTGCCAGCACGCGAGCCATATTGCGCAACTTGTGCGTATACTTCAGACCAGTCCACTTGTTGGTTCCGTCGGGTAGGTACTCGTAGTCGTTGTGACCTTCGTCGTGACAAGTGTCAAACAGGTTCTCGAGGTTGTAGAATCCCACGCCATACAACTGGTAGCGCTTGTCCTGTGCATGGGAGCTGCATACTCCAATGAGGAGCATGAGCATGATGAGTGAAAGGGTCTTTTTCATATTAGGTCAGAGTATTTATGGTGCAAAGATACGAAATATTTGTGAAATATGAATGATGAATGGCTTTTTTTTTGTAACTTTGCACTCGAAATTAGGCAAATGTGCATTTTTATCTATGGTTTACAACATATTCAAGGGTTTAGGAATAGCCTTGGTGACACCATTTAAGCAGAACGGAGAGGTTGATTACGAGTCTTTGCTCCGTTTGGTTGAATATCAGTTGGAGAATGGTGCCGATTTCTTCTGCATCCTCGCCACGACGGGTGAGACTCCGACGTTGACGGCCTCTGAGCGACAGCTTATCAAGGACTTGGTAGTAGAGAAGGTACAGGCTCGGGTCCCTATTCTGATGGGATGTGGAGGCAATAATACGGCTGCTGTAGTACAGGAGCTGAAGAGTGGCGACTTCAAGGGCATTGACGGTGTGCTAAGTGTGTGCCCTTACTATAACAAACCTTCACAAGAAGGCTTATATCAACACTTTAAGGCGATAGCTGCCGCTACTCAGTTGCCTGTTGTACTTTATAATGTTCCTGGTCGTACAGGAGTCAACTTGCAGGCTGCGACCACCGTCCGTCTGGCTCGTGACTGTCAGAATATCGTGGCTATCAAGGAGGCCAGCGGCAATCTGGAGCAGGTGGATGAGATCATTAAGAACAAACCTCGTGACTTCGACGTCATCTCCGGTGACGATGCGCTTACCTTCCCTATGGTGTCATGTGGAGCAGTGGGTGTTATCTCCGTCATTGGCAATGCGCTGCCGCGTGAGTTCTCGAAGATGATTCGTCTGCAGATGCGAGGCGAGTATGAGCCTGCACGCAAGATCCATCATCGTTTCACCGATTTGTTCTCCCTTCTTTTCGTTGATGGCAACCCAGCCGGAGTGAAGGCCATGCTTCATGAGATGGGCTTCATCGAGAATGTGCTTCGTTTGCCTCTAGTTCCCACACGTATCTCCACGCTCCAGCGTATGAGTGAGATCATGAAGGAACTAAAGATTTGAGAACATCAATGCGATGAGCGGTATTGTCACTACTGATAATATGGTAGTGATGAATGTCGTTTCAGTGATAAGAGTCGTATCTCGTCCTAGTTTCAGGCAGAGGATAGTGCCGTAGGTAGCTACCGGCATCGCTATCACCACGGTGTTGATGTTCACCACGAGTGGGCTGAACCCCATTACCGAGAAAAGCAGAAACAATCCCAGCGGTATGACTGCCAGACGGAAAACGGCAGTGGCGTAGACCGTTCGGCTGCCCAGCATGGTCTTCAGAGAGAGTTGCGACATCGACGAGCCGATAATCAGCAATGCTGCAGGAACAGTAATATTGCCTATCAGCGTCAGCGGCTGGCTGATGACTGCCGGTATTCCGTCGATGCCAAAGGCTACGATGAGCATGGCCAGATAAGCTGCCATCATGGGCGAGCTATAGAGCACTTTCGGACGGAAGGCAGCCCTTTTGTTTACTTCATTCCCTTGGAGCAGCATGGTGCCGACGGTGAAGACGGCAAAGGTGTTGACCACATTCAATACAGCAGCATAGAATACGGCCTGATGTCCGAAGATAGAGGCAACGACAGGATAGCCTATGAACCCCACGTTGCCGAACATCAATGCGAAGCCCACAATGCCCTCTTCATCTTTGTTGTGAGTGAGGAACCGGGGAAGAGCCAGTGCAATGATTGTCAACAGGATATAAGTGAGTAGGCTGATGCTGAGCAAAGGCAGGATGAACTGACGCTCAGGCAGCGTGCCTCCCATCGTTGATGAAAGAATCAGCGCAGGACACGTGATGTCGATGACAATGTTCGACAGACGCTTGTCGAAGTCACCTCCCATATAGCCTAGCTTGCCTGCAGCAAAGCCTACAAGTACGATGACAAACAGTGTCATCATGATTACAATGTTGCTCACGATGCCTCCTTACTGTGTTTCGTGATTTCCTGCAGATAATTGTCAATGCGCTCCAGCACCTTCTCACGGTTCAGCATCCAGTCGATTGTCCAGACACGGATGAGGTTCCATTGCAGGCCTTTCAGCACGCTGGGCTGCACCACCTCGCGGTCACGTTCCGTTTTAGTGTCATAATAGCTTTCGCCGTCGCAGAGTATTCCCAGTATGTACTTGTCGTGGTTGTCAGGATCGACGATGGCCAGGTCGATCTTGAACTTGCTGCGGCCCACCTTTGTGTCAACCAGATATCCCCTTTTGCGCAGTTCATCGGCAAGGAGGTTTACCAGGCTGTCGGCAAGTGGCGAGCCCTTTATCTGCCCAGGAGTGATGGCCATACGTCCGCTCTTGGCGAACTCGAGGAATCGCTTCAGTCCCTCCACGCCACGGGCATTTGAGCGATTGAGGTCTACTTGTTCAGGCTGTAGGGTGGAGAATACCACCATCTCCTTCCTGGCACGACTCACGGCAACGTTCAGTCGACGCTCGCCACCACGGTTGTTCAGCGGACCGAAGTTCATCGACACCTTCCCGCTCTTGTCGGGGCCATAGCCGATGGAGAAGAGGATGATGTCGCGCTCGTCGCCTTGCACGTTTTCCAGGTTCTTCACGAAGATGGGCTCGCTGGCATCATAGGCCATCTTTTCGAGTTCGGGATGCTTGGCCAGCTCGTCGGTCAGCAAGTCCTCGATGAGGTTCTGCTGTACTTTGCTGAATGCCACGATGCCAATTGATGCTCCTTGGGGCAGGCGTTGCAAAGTCTCCTTGACGATGGCCTCTGCTTCAGCACGGTTGCTGCGAGTGCGCCCATGATCGTAGACTCCTTCCACGGGTACGAAGCGCACTTTTGACTCTCGATCATCGACTGAGGGGAAGGTGAGCAGCCGTCCGTCGTAGTATTGTGAGTTGCTGAAAGCGATGAGGCTCTCGTGGCGTGAGCGATAGTGCCAGGAGAGGTAATGCTCAGGCAGTGAGAGCGTGATGCAGTCGTCGAGTATGCTTTCCATGTCGTCCACATCAGCTTCGGTCTCGTCTACTGCGCTGACATTGAAGAAACTGGTAGGAGGCATTTGCTTGGGGTCGCCTACCACGATGAGGTTCTTTCCTCTTGCAATGGCTCCCACTGCCTCGCTGGTAGGCATCTGTGAGGCCTCGTCGAAGATGACAAGGTCGAAAGGCGGCTGGTTCAGGTCGATGAACTGAGCCACCGAGATGGGGCTCATCAGCATGCATGGACAGAGTCGTGGCAGCAGCGTGGGCAGCTGATCCATGATGCGACGGATGGTGACTCCTCGTCCTCCCGATGACAACCATCGTTTGAGCTGTGCCAGCTCAGTGTTGCCAACGATGTCTTCGGCTTTCCACGGGAGACGCTTCACCAGTTGGTGATAGAGCATCTCCTTGGTGAGCTGCTGGAACTCAGTCGACAATTCGCGGTATCGTTTGACCACATCGTCGAAGAGAATGCCGTTGAACATTGCCAGACTGGGATCGGCATCGATGATGTCCAAGGCCAGACGCTTATAGGCACCACGCAGCATGCGCTCGGCAGTCTCGTTTCCAGTGACCTGCGAACCTTCCATGTGCTGAATGGCAAAGTTCAGTTTCTGCTCTCTCAACGCAGGCATTCGCATGCACCAGTGAGTCCACTCCCTGCAGCGTTTCATGTGCTGCATCCAAACGTCAAGGCGGCTTGAGAGGAGCGACAGGGCAGGGTCGTCGCCAAGGTTGAAGCTGCATGTCTTGGGCCATAGCCGGCAGATAGTGTTATACAACTGCTTGCAGGCCTTGCTGTGTGCTGCACTGACAATGGCTTGCTTCTCGTAGCCACAGTCCTGGGCTTTCTGCTGACAGTCCTCCAAGTCGGTGAGAAGGGTAGGCAGGTCGCTGGCCTGGAAATCGGCCTTGAAGGCGCGCATTTTCTTGACGAACGACCGCTTAGCGAAGAACCTGGGCAAGAACCATTTTTGTCCGATCATTTGCCACTCGCCGTTCAGCTGACGAGGATGCAGTGTGAGCACTTGGTCGGTGTAGAGTGACAGCAACGACTCTTGCGCCTGTATGAGTCCCATGTGGTTCTGCAGTCCTTTGAAGGTCAGTGTCTTGTCGTTAGAGGTGTTAAGCGTTTCTTCGACCTGTTGACGCAGTATGGGCAGTTCGTCGATGAGCTGCTGACGGGCTTTTTCCGAGGCATCGTTGATCTCCAACCCCAGCAGCGGATGCCCGCAGGGATGTCCGGATATTTGAATGACGGTGTCCAGCTGGCGCAGTGATTCTTCAGCGGTTCGCAGCTTTTCCTCAGTCAGTTCTTTTACGAAATCAGAAGAGGGTGACAAAGGATCGATACCGTCGAGTGCCTCGTAGCGGGTGATGCAGTCGTGCAGCGACAGCCCACAGGAGCGTCGCTGATGGAGCTTCTCGACATAGTCAAGCAGTTCCTGACGGCGTTTCATCAGGTCGTCGGCCTTTTGTGCGTATTCCTTGCTGCTTTTCGTCTGGGCAAGATCCAGCACGGCCTGCAGCTGGTGCAGCAGGTGACTCTTCGTCATCTTGTTGGAGTGCATCTCCAGACAGAAGGGTGCCACTCCTATTTTCTCCATTCGTGCCTGCACCACTTGCAGGGCAGCCATCTTCTCAGCAACGAACAGTACGCGCTTGCCGTGATAGAGGGCGTTGGATATGATATTCGTGATGGTCTGACTCTTGCCGGTTCCCGGAGGGCCGTAGAGGATGAAGCTTCGTTCCTGCCCTGACTCTATGACAGCTTCCAGCTGTGAAGAGTCCACGTCGACTGGCAGGGCAAATGCCGTGGGATGGAGCGAGCGGTCGGCCTTGCGCACGTCCAGCGGCTCTTCCGTCGACGGCTGCCGCTGGAACTGCTTCTGTAGCAGCGCATCTACGATATGATTGCGCCGCATGAGCTGAGAGTTGCTGTGGATGTCGTTCCACATCACAAACTTACTGAAGGAGAACAGACCCAGCAAGGCCTCTTCTACGACATCCCAGCGGGCGTGCTCCTTGATGTGAGCCCTGACGATCGAGAAGATGGCGCGCAGGTCTACGCCGCTGTTGTCCTTGGGCAGCGGCAGCAGCCCGTTGAAGGTCAGTCCGAACTGCTGTCGCAGCATCTCCACGAGGGTGGTGTTGAACGTTGTCTCCTCCTCTCGCATGCGCAGCACATAGCTGCCGGCGCTTTTCCTCACCAGTCGGACGGGCAGCATCACCAGTGGGGCATAGCGTGGCATGATGCTCTTCTCGGTCTCATACCATTTCAGCATTCCCAATGCCAGGAACAGTGTGTCGGCACCGTTCTCCTCCATTGCTGTGCGCGAATCGCGGTAGAGCGTCTTGACGGCATTTGGCAGTTCGTTGTCGTTGAGGTAGGAGTATAGCTGATTCTGCTTCAGAGCCTGTGTCACCACAGCCTCCAGCTCGGTAGAATGCAGGCGTGAGAGGTAATAGGCGCCTTCATCGGGCTGTATCTTTTCTTTCGTGGGCGATGACAATAATTCAAAACTGTCGCCGGCCTGCAGCTGGTCTTCCAGCACGTCGAGGTCGAATGAGATGAAGGGCACAGCCTTCTTGGTGATGCGCAGGTTCAGCAGGCTGTTGCGCATGCTGAAGTCGAGCAGCTTGCGCTCCCATATTTGCAGGCGGTCGGCAGGAGTCTCGTCGTTGGCATCACTCACGTTGACGGTGGTCTGATGAGCGATGTCGAGGATGTCCTTGGTCCCTTTGTGCTGCAGCCCGTCTACTTGCAGCGTGCCGTCGCTTTTCAGGGGTAGCGGGCGGATGCCTTCCAGACGGCAGCGATACACGTCGATGAACATTCTGAAGTCATCGGGCTTCGACAACAGACGTTTTTCTGCCTGGTCTACGGCCGTCTCGAAACTGATGCTTTCTGTGTGGGTGAGCGATGTCGATTCGAACAGCACCATCTCATTGATGCCGTCGGCAGCCGACTTCAGCAGCAGCGAGGCATCATCGCCCACCGTGTGCTGGTAGTATTTATTAGTCAGCCAGCATCCCACCATCGCATGCCCTTTCAGCAGGAGAATCAGCGGATGCAGTCCGCATGCTTCCAGACACGAGGCTGCAAGCAGCGAGAGGTCGAGGCATGTGCCGATCTTCTGCTCGAGTACCTTCGGAGCCAGTCGCACACGCTGTCCTGTCTGTTCGAAACTTGATGGGGGAGCACTGTAGACGAGTCCTTGCTGGCACAAGGCGGCATAGATGCTTGCCACCTGTGCCCGGACGCGATTGGGATCCTGTGTCTGGTAGT
>JAEEGI010022573.1_pt1 | contig 12418 bp, 12 predicted proteins | sample 8958751 | NCBI WGS metagenome assembly JAEEGI01 (sample SAMN16246545, study PRJNA631951) | gut metagenome | biome: gut microbiome; feature: rumen; material: KS-attached | host: Bos | place: Iran: Karaj | collected 2018-10 | reverse complement strand
CAACGTGAACCGCGGCGTTTACGACAGCGCCCTTGAGGCGGAAGAGCTTCTGTATTCCCTTCGTCAGGCGGTCACGGACCTTTTCGGCGGAACGGACTGCCGCTACACCGCATTCACCGCCAATGTGACCACCGCCCTGAATATGCTTATCAAAGGTCTGCTGCGTCCCGGCGACCATGTGCTGGTTTCCGCCATGGAGCACAACGCGGTGATGCGGCCCCTGCACCAGCTGGCGGTCCGGGGCGTTCGCTATGACGTGATCCCCTCTGATCGCTGCGGCAATATGCTGCTGGAGGAAGCGGAAGGCATGCTCCTCCCCGAAACCCGCGCTGTTATATGCACGCACGCCTCCAACGTCTGCGGGACGGTGCAGCCCATCGCCGCCCTGGGGCAGCTCTGCCGCCGACACGACCTGCTTCTGATCGTGGACAGCGCCCAGACCGCCGGGCTCTTTCCCCTCCATATGGAGGAAATGAACCTGGCAGCCCTGGCCTTTACCGGTCACAAGACCCTTCTGGGGCCCCAGGGCACTGGCGGCTTCCTGCTGCGGCCGGACCTGGTCGGGGAAATGGAGCCTCTGATCGCCGGAGGCACCGGCAGCATCAGCCACCTGGAGCAGATGCCCGACTTCATGCCGGACCGCTTCGAGGCAGGGACGCCGAATCTGCCGGGGCTCTATGGGCTTTACGGCGCTCTGGAAGCCCGGAGCGGGCAAAGCCGAAGCGCAGCGCTGGCGCATGAGCTGGACCTGACCGCCCGCTTTCTGGAAGGGCTCCGGGCAATCCCCCGCATCCGGCTCATCGGGCGAGAGGACACGGTTTCCCGCGCGCCGGTGGTCTCGGTGCAGATTCGGGAAGGGGAGCTGGCGGAGGCTGCCCGGCTGCTGGACAGCCGCTGGGGCATTCAAACCCGCGTGGGGCTGCACTGCGCCCCCCTTGCCCACCGGACCCTGGGCACTTACCCCCAGGGTACGCTGCGTTTCTCCTTCGGTGAGGGGAACACGGCGGAGGAGACGAATCTCTGTCTGGAGGCGCTTGAGGAGATCTGCCGCACCCTGCCAGCCCGTGAGCGTTAGAGCATGTTCACACTACCGCTCAATGGCTGGTAGCGTGAATACGCCCTAAATAACACGCGGCCATGTCGCACTTGCGGATCGTTCCGTCCCGGAAGGCGACCAGCAGATTCCGCTCAAAACTCCTTCCCGCTTCCCTGCTCTCAGAAGGGATTCAGCCGACAGGTCATTTTCGCTGATGGACACCAGATAGTATTGGCAGTTCGGAATTGGGCTTTTTCTTTGTCTACTGCGATGCAACAACTGATTCACGTAATTGATGCTCACGGGATACCCAAAAATAGTGAAATGCTCCTATTGCAGAGCAATAAAAGGCTTCATCACGATGCCTGCACTCCAACGGCCCTGCCTCGCATTCTTCCCCCTCTCCCGAAAGCAACCGTGGGTTGCTTGCTTTCTCTCCGGATCCGTGTATACTGAGGGCAATCACAAACATAGGAGGTTCTTTGATGGAAACTCAGAACATACTGAAGGAACTGCGGGAAAAGCACGGTCTGACCCAGGAGCAGCTGGCGGAGCGGGTTATGGTCACGCGGCAGGCGGTCAGCCGCTGGGAGACCGGCGAGACCCAGCCGAACACCGAAACGCTGAAGCTGCTTTCGCGGGAATACGGCGTGTCCATCAACACGCTTCTCGGCTCCCCGCGGCAGCTCATCTGCCAGTGCTGCGGGATGCCGCTCAGCGAGGACAGCATGATCAGCCGCGAGCCGGACGGGAGCTTCAACGAGGACTACTGCACCTGGTGCTACGCGGAGGGCAAATACGTGTATCCTACCAAGGACTCGCTGATCGATTATTTGGTTAGCCACATGCCGAATCCGGAGGAGCAGCCGGAAGAAAAGCGCCGGGAGCTATACGACTTCCATCTCTCCCAGCTCCGGCACTGGCAGAAGACTTGACTTCTTTTCCGTTTCAAGCTGCTATGCAGACGCTCCCGCGGGCGGCGGCGATTCTTCGCCGCTGATCCGCGGGAGCGCTTTGAACACATATCTGACTACAACCTAGTTTGGCGCGGACGGAATTAAGACCGCAAGAGAGCGGTGCTTCCGGAGAAGAAATGAGCGGAATAAGTTGAAATCGACTTTTCTCATTCTTTATTGTATAATGCATATTACAATCGGACAGAACGCTTCTCGGTCCCCACTCTGAAAAAGGACGGCGATCAAGCATGAACACGAAATTTCCCCATCTGTTCAGTCCCCTTCGCGTGAAAAATATCCTCCTGAAAAACAGGATCATGTCGGCGCCCAACATGCTATTCCACACGGTGGACGGCCGTCCGACGGAGTATTACGCGCCCTATCTGGAGCACAAGGCCCGCGGCGGCGCCGGGATCGTGAACCTGGGCGAGGTGTCGGTGGGCGACGGCGGGAACCATGTGCCGGAAATGAAGAAGACATGGGACAATCTGCCCCTTTTCGCCGAGCTCTCTGCGGCCATCCACGAGCACGGCGCACTGGCCAGCGCGGAGCTGACCCACGGCGGGATGAAGGTCCGGCCGGACTACAACAGCCGCAGGGCCATGGGCCCGGTGGCGTCCCAAACGGCCGAGGCCATGACCGTGGAAATGATGGAGGAGGTCTGCCGCCAATATGCGGACACGGCGGAATACGTCCTCCTGGCGGGCTTCGACACCGTGCTTATGCATTTCGGCCACGGCTGGCTCCCCGCCCAGTTCCTCTCCCCCATCGTGAACACCCGGACGGACGAATTCGGCGGCAGTCTACTTAATCGCATGCGCTTCCCCCTGATGATCCTCAAGGCCGTGAGGGACCGCGTCGGCCCCAAGCAGCTCCTGATGGCCAGGATCAGCGGCTCCGAGCGCACGGAGGGCGGCTTCACGGTAGAGGATATGATCTGCTTCCTGGAAAAGGCGCAGGAATACATCGACCTGGTGGAGGTCAGTGTGGAGGGTCTGCAGAACAACATGACAGCCACCTTCCGTCCCCTGGGCATCAACACCGACCTCTCGGAGGCGATCAAGCGCTCCGGACGGGTGAACATCCCCGTCTATACGGTGGGCGCGGTGCTCTACCCGGAGCAGGCGGAGGAGATCATCGCCTCCGGCAAAGCGGACGGCGTTTCCATGTCCCGCGCCCTTATCGCCGACCCCTATTTCCCGGAAAAGGCCTTTGCCGGGAAGGAGGACGACATCACCCCCTGTATCCGCTGCCTGGGCTGCTGCGACAGCGACAACCTCACCCGCCACATGATCTGCAGCGTCAACCCCCTCATCGGGCGGGAAGCGCGCCTGGGCTTTGGGGAAGATATCGGCAAGGCGAAATTCCGCAAGCGGGTCCTGGTGATCGGCGGCGGCCCCGCCGGTATGACCGCAGCGATCACGGCGTATCGCCGGGGCCATGAAGTGATCCTCTGGGAGAAATCCGACAAGCTGGGCGGCCTGCTGAACTTCACCGACGTCGACAGCCTCAAGCACGACCTGCGCCGCTATAAGGAGTATCTTATCGCGCAGACGGAGAAATCCGGCGTCAAGGTGGTGCTGAACAAAACGGCCAATGCTGCGGAGGTCGCCAGGCTGGCGCCGGACGACATCGTTCTCGCCACGGGCAGCGAGCCCATAGAGCCGAAGTTCATCCCCGGCTGGGAGAATGCCCGCCATGCTCTGGCAGTCTACCGGGACCCGGATTCCGTGGGCGAAAACGTGGTGATCATCGGCGGCGGCCTGGTAGGCGTGGAGACGGGGCTCCACCTCCGGAATCTGGGAAAGAACGTCACCGTGCTGGAGATGGAGAAGGAATACGCCCGCGACGGCGGCTTTGGGTATAAATACGGCCTCATTTATACCGTGGAGGAAAAGCAGCTGAAGGTGATCACCGGCGCGATCTGCCGGGAGATCCGCAAGGACACCGTCGTCTATGAGAAGGACGGCAGGAGCGAGACCCTGACGTGCGACAGCGTGTATTACGCCGTGGGCATGCGCAGCGAGGACAGCCTCTATACCTCCCTTGCCGCCCTGGGCATCCGCATCAGCGCGGCGGGGGACTGCAAAAAGACGGGCAAGGTCTCCGGCGCGGTGCACAGCGGCTTCTTTGCCGCCATGGACATCGGCAGGTTCTGAAACGGCTCTTTTTCATGACGCAAATCTGACATTTTAACAACCGCATACAAACGCTCCCGCAGAGGACGGCAGTTTGCCGTCTCGCGGGAGCGCTTATTTTGTGTTGTGCGTTCCTTGATTATAGCAAAAGAGCTTCCCCGTCGGCAGAAACCTGCGTGATGGCGCTGTCCCGGATCCGATAGGCTTCGCCCCGGAGCTCTTCCCTCCCGTCTTCCACCAGGAGCCAGCTCCCGTCGGGGATTGCGTAAAAGGTCTTCCCCATGCTGTCCGGGTAGGCGATATCCTCGAATACCCGCAGGCCGTCCAAAATATCGTTTTTGACCTCCTGATAGTGCGGGAGGAGCATCGTATTCGTCAGCCCCAGGCCGGGCAGGAATCTCTTATAGCCCGGATCGACCGCTTCCCCCTCCAGCTCCGGTTGGGCGTAGACGGTCTCGGCGCTGTTCATGCTGCCCGCGCTGATGCCGATCACGACCCCCGGATAATCAGTCAAAAGCACCCTGAGTCCGATCTTTTGGAAAAAACGGTTCTGCGTCGGGACATGCCCGCCCGAGAGGATGAGTAAATCGGACCCGTTTACCAGTTCCGCAGCCTGCGCCTCATTTCTTCCGTCCAGGGTGCGGAAGCTCTGAAACTCGAATCCGGCGTCCTCAAAGCTCTTTTTGAGAAGACCGGCATAGTAGTCCATCGCCTCCCGGTTGTCCGGGTCGGAGCAGATGAACAGGGCGCGGCACTTTGGCGGAAAACAGCGCCGCAGCTCCTCCACAAAGCCGTTGTCGGGATTCAGACGGCCCGTTGTGGGATCGTCCGTCCTGCTGGTCAGAAAACAAATCATTTTATACCCTCTCTCGTATGGTGTTAAGCTCATGGGCAAGCCCTGGACTCAAATGGATTCAGACTGTTCCAGCTTCCGGGGCTGTGTGAAAGCGGCCACAAGCCGGAAACGTGCTGCCGACCGTCAGGTTTCATCGGACAAATCCTTTACAAGCCAATCGCAGGTACAGGATACCATGACAGCCGGGAAATGCATAGCCCATTTCTTCGCCGCCGCGCCGCAAACGGGGATTCTTCGGCAAGTCATCTAATCATTCCCTTGATTCTTTCTTGTATTTTACTCTAGATTATATATTGACTTATATCACGTATCTGATATAATGGCGTCAGGCCGCATCTGCGTCCACAATATCTTGTATATCTTTTGGAGGATCCGAACATGATTTTTGACGCCATTGCCGAATTGATAGCCGATCGCAACGACTGCGACGTTTCCACGATCACTCCCGAAAGCCGCTTTGAGGACCTGGGTATCGACTCCCTGGATACGGTGGAGATGCTCATGGATTTGGAGGACAAGATCGGTTTTGAGGTGGAGCTGGACCAGAAGGTGGAAACCGTGGGCGAACTGGCGGCTTTTATCGAGAGCAAGATGGGCTGAGCCATGCTGCATACCATACTGAACGATCTCCTGGGCATCGAATACCCCGTATTCCAGGGGGGCATGGCCTGGATCGCCGACGGCAAGCTGGCCGCGGCGGTGAGCGAAGGGGGCGGCCTGGGCATCGTGGCCGCGGGGAACGCCCCGGCGGACTATGTCCGGGAGCAGATCCATATCGCCAAAAGCCTGACGGAGAAACCCTTCGGCCTGAACATCATGCTCATGAGCCCCTTTGCCGCCGATATCGCCAGGTTGGCCGCCGAGGAAAAGGTGGCGGTGGTCACCACCGGGGCGGGCAACCCCGCCCAGTATATGGATATGTGGCGCGCTGCCGGGATCAAGGTCATCCCCGTGGTGGCCTCCGTAGCCATGGCCAAACTCATGACCCGCACCGGCGCCAGCGCCCTCATCGCCGAGGGCGGGGAGAGCGGCGGCCATGTGGGGGAGCTCACCACCATGGTCCTGGTGCCCCAGGTCTGCGACGCCACTTCCCTGCCGGTGATCGCCGCGGGCGGCATCGCCGACGGGCGGGGCATGGCGGCGGCCTTTATGCTGGGGGCCTGCGGCGTGCAGATGGGCACCCGCTTCCTCAGCGCGGAGGAGTGCTCCATCCACCCCACCTATAAGGAAAAGATTTTGAAGGCCAAGGACCTCTGCACCATGGTCACCGGCAAGCGCGTCGGCCATCCCGTGCGGGCCCTGCGCACCAATTTCCCCCGCGAATACCTCAAAGCCGAATACGGTGGGGCCAGCGACGAGGAGCTGGACAGGATGGGCACCGGGGCCCTGCGTCTGGCGGTGCAGGAGGGCGACACGGAGAGGGGCTGCTTCCTCTCCGGCCAGATCGCCGCCATGGTGAACAAGGTGCAGCCCGCCGCCGAGATCGTGCGGGAGGTCTGCGAGGGGGCGGAGCCCATCCTCAGGAGCGCAGCGAAATGGGTAAAATAGCCTTTGTATTCTCCGGCCAGGGGGCCCAGGCCCCCGGCATGGGGCTGGACCTGTATGAGCGCAGCCAGGCCTCCAGGTCGGCCTTCGACGCCCTGGAAACCATCCGCCCCGGCACCCTGGAGCAGTGCTTCCACGGCAGCGAAGCGGAACTGCAGGAGACGCGCAGCACCCAGCCCTGCATGGTGGCCATGGAACTGGCGGCCCTGGCGGCCCTGCAGGAAGCCGGATTCACGCCGGATATGGCGGCGGGCTTCTCCCTGGGAGAGCTGAGCGCCCTATGCTGCGGCGGCGCCATGGATGCGGAGACCGCCTTCCGGCTCACCTGCCGCCGGGGAGAGCTGATGCAGCGCGCCGCGGAAGCCTGCAAGACGGGCATGGCCGCCGTGGTGAAGCTGACGAATGAAGAAGTGGAAAAGCTCTGCGCCGCCTTCCGGCAGGTCTGGCCCGTGAACTACAACTGCCCCGGCCAGGTGACGGTCTCCGGCGCGGAGGAAGAAATGGCAGCTTTCAGCGCCGCGGTAAAGGCCGCCGGGGGCCGGGCCATCCCCCTGAAGGTACGGGGCGCTTTCCACTCACCCTATATGGCGGAGGCGGGAGAGGCATTCCGGCGGGAGCTGGCGGCGGAAACCCTGCGGAAACCGACCATCCCCGTCTACGCCAACCTGACGGGAGAGCCTTACGGCGAGGACGTGGCCGCCACGCTGGGGCAGCAGATGTGCTCGCCCGTGCGGTGGGAGGCCTCCGTCCGGGGCATGATCGCCGCGGGGGCGGAGGTGTTTGTGGAGCTGGGGCCGGGGAAGACCCTCTGCGGCCTCATCGGCAAGACGGACGGCAGCGTCCGCTGCTTCCCCGTTTCCGAGATGAAGGATATCGAAGCCCTGGGAAAGGAGCTGGCGCGATGCTGAAGGGAAAAGTGGCCGTAGTCACCGGGGCCTCACGGGGCATCGGCGCCGCCATTGCCGGGAAGCTGGCTTCCCTTGGGGCGGACCTGGCCCTGATCTACGCCGGGAACGAAACCTTGGCGGAGGCCGTGGCGGAGGACTGCCGGGCCCTGGGCGTCCGGGCGGAAACCTACCGCTGCGACGTATCCGACGGGGAAGCCGTGAAGGAAACGGTGGCGAAGATCAAGATGTCCCTGGGGGGCATACAGCTTCTGGTGAACAACGCTGGCATCACCCGCGACGGGCTGGTGGCAACGATGAAGGAAGCGGACTTTGACGCGGTGCTGGATACCAACCTCAAGGGCGCGTTCCACATGATCCGCCATTGCGCCGGCCTCATGATCCGGGGCAGATACGGGCGCATCGTGAACGTCAGCTCCGTGGCCGGACTCATGGGGAATCCGGGCCAGGCCAACTACGCCGCCGCCAAGGCGGGGCTCATCGGCCTGACGAAGACCACCGCCAAGGAGCTGGCCTCCAGGGGCATCACCTGTAACGCGGTGGCTCCCGGCCTGATCGACACGGACATGACCAGAAAGCTGGGCCTCAAGGAGGAAGCTCTGAAGGCGGCCATCCCCCTGGGCCGGGCCGGGACGCCGGAGGAAGTTGCGGAGGCGGTGGCCTTTCTGCTGCAGACCGACTACATCACCGGCGAAGTGCTGCGCATCGACGGCGGCATGGCGATGTGAAGGAGGGAGGAGATCCCATGGATGAAGCGAATATCCGCAAATATGCCAGGCTCATGCGGGAGCTGGAGCTGACGGGGCTGGAGATCACGGAGGGCAGCACGGTGGTGCGCCTGGAGCGGGGCGGAGCCCCCGCGGCTACCCCGGCCCAGGTGATCCCCCTGCCGGAGCAGAAGGCGGCAGAGCCCAAGGGAGAGGTGATCCGCTCCCCCATGGTGGGGGTCTTCTACGCCGCCCCCGCCGAGAACGCCGCCCCCTACGTAGCCGTGGGGGACCGGGTGAAGCAGGGGGACATCCTCTGCATCATCGAGGCCATGAAGCTGATGAACGAGATCACCGCTGAAAAGGACGGGGTCATCGCCGAGGTCTGCGCCGGGAACGGCCAGGTGGTGGAATACGGCACCCCCCTGTTCCGGCTGGAGGCTTAAAATGGACAGGACAGAGCTTATGGGCATCCTCCCCCACCGGGAGGGGATGCTGCTGCTGGACGAGGCGGAGAAGCAGGGCGACGAAGCCCGCGGGAAGCTGCGCATCCGGGGGGACGAATGGTTCCTTCGGGGCCATTTCCCCGGCGACCCCATCGTGCCCGGCGTGGTGCTCTGCGAGATATTGGCCCAGAGCGTCTGCGTGCTCCTTTCAGGGGAGATGACGCCGGGCAAGAGCCCCCGCTATACGGGGCTGGACAAGGTGCGCTTCAAGGCCCCGGTCCGGCCGGGAGACCTGTTCGAGACCCGCTGCCGGGTCACGCGGGTGAAAAAGCCCTTCTATTTCGCTGAGGGCGAGGGCTACGTGGGGGATACGCTCTGTGTAAAAGCAGAGTTTTCCTTTGCGGTACTATAAATGCGATTTCGGAGCATGCTGACATGTTTTCAAAGATCCTGATCGCCAACCGGGGCGAGATCGCGGTGCGCATCATCCGGGCCTGCAAGGAGATGGGCATCGCCACGGTGGCCGTGTACAGCGAAGCGGACAGAGACGCCCTCCACGCGGCATTGGCGGACGAAAGCTACTGCATCGGCCCCGCCGCCGCGGAGGACAGCTATCTCTGCGGGGAGCGCATCCTCTCCGCGGCCCTCATTTCCGGAGCCCAGGCCATCCACCCCGGCTACGGATTCCTTTCGGAGAACGCCCGCTTTGCCAGGGAATGCATCCGCAACGGCATCGTCTTCATCGGGCCGGACCCGGAGCTGATGGAGCGCCTGGGGGACAAGACGGAGATGAAGAAGCTGGTGGAGGGCACTTCCCTGCGCCCCATACCCGGCACCGGCGTCCTCTCCGGCCTGGAGGAGGCCCTGGAGAAGGCGGAAAAGCTGGGCTATCCCCTAATGCTGAAGGCCCGCTCCGGCGGCGGCGGACGGGGCATCCGTCTGCTGCAAAGCGCGGAGGAGCTCAGGCAGGCATGGCCCCTGGCGGTGGCGGAATGTGCCTCCGCCTTCGGGGACGGGGCGCTGTACCTGGAAAAGTACGTCTGGCCCGCCCGCCACATTGAAATGCAGATCCTGGCCGACGAAGGGGGAAATGTGGTCTGCCTGGGAGAACGGGACTGCTCCGTGCAGCGGCGGCATCAGAAGCTGATCGAGGAATCCCCCTCCCCCGGCGTCAGCCCGGCGCAGCGGGCCGCCCTCACCAGGGGGGTCACGGAGGCGGTGAAGAAGATCGGCTATACCGGGGTGGGCACCATGGAATTCCTGCTGGACAAGGCGGGGGATTTCTGGTTCATGGAGATGAATGTGCGCCTGCAGGTGGAGCATCCGGTGACGGAGATGCTCACCATGCTGGACCTGGTGAAATGGCAGATACGCACCGCCGCGGGGGTGCCCCTGCGCTTTACCCAGGAGCAGATCGTTATGGCGGGCAGCGCCATGGAATGCCGCATCAACGCCCTGGCCCCCGGCAGGCTGGGCATGCTCCACGTGCCCGGCGGCCACTTCGTCCGCTTCGACACCTACCTGGTGCCGGGAGTGGAGGTCAGCCCCTACTACGACCCCCTGATCGGCAAGCTCATCGTCTATGCCCGCTCCCGCGAGGAGGCGGTGCGTAAGCTGAAGGCCGCCCTCTGCGAGTTGGTGATCGAGGGCATTCCCACCAACATCGGGGAGCAGCTGCGCATCCTGTCCGGAGAGCCGTTTATGAGCGGGAATTATGATCTCACCCTGATGGAGGGACGGTAAATGCCCTTTCTGGAATTTCTCTTTCAGCCGAAAAACGAGCTGGAGCAGGGCGGCCGCAGCGCGGCCCCGGTGCAGAGCGATGAGCGGGAGCCGGAGAAGACCTGCCCCAACTGCCATAACGCCATTCCCCTGAGCCGCCTTTGGGCCGGGCTGAACGTCTGCCCCTGCGGTTACCATTTCCGCATGGGGGTCCGGGCCAGGCTCCGCTACCTGGCGGATAAGGGCAGCTTCCGCGAGATGTTTTCCGACGTCCGCAGCGGCGACCCCCTGGGCTTTCCGGGCTATGCCGACAAGCTGGAGACCACCCGCACCTCCAGCCGGGAGGACGAGGCCGTGATCTGCGGCACGGCGGAGATCCTGGGGCAGAAATGCTGCCTGTTCCTCATGGAGCCCTACTTCATGATGGGCAGCATGGGATGCGCCGTGGGGGAACGGATCACCCGCCTGTTTGAATACGCCCTCGCGCACCGCCTCAGCGTGGTGGGCTTCACCGTCTCCGGCGGGGCCAGGATGCAGGAGGGGCTATACTCCCTCATGCAGATGGCGAAGACCAGCGGCGCGGTGAAGCGCCATTCCGACGCGGGGCTGTTTTACCTCACCGTCCTGACGGACCCCACCACCGGCGGCGTCACCGCTTCCTTTGCCATGGAGGGGGACATCATCCTGGCGGAGCCGGGGGCCACGGTGGGCTTTGCCGGGGCCAGGGTCATCGAGCAGACCACCCGCAAGGCCCTGCCCAAGGGCTTTCAGACGGCAGAATTCCTGCTGGAGCACGGCTTCGTGGACGCCATCGTGCCCCGGAGCCGGCAGCGGGAGCTGATCGCCCGGCTGCTGAAAACCCATGCAGCGAAGGGAGGCGCCAGCGCATGAGCCGCAGTGCTTACGAAACGGTGAAGCTGGCCCGCTCCATCCGGCGGCCCACCGGCCTGGATTTCATCCGGGGCGTCTTCACGGACTTCTTTGAGCTCCACGGGGACCGGCGCAGCGGCGACGACGGCGCCGTGGTGGGCGGCCTTGCGGAGCTGGAGGGCAGGAGCGTCACGGTGATCGCCATCGAAAAGGGCCACAGCCTCCGGGAGAGAATGCTCCGCAGCTTCGGTGCGCCCCAGCCGGAGGGCTACCGGAAAGCTCTCCGGCTCATGAAGCAGGCGGAGAAATTCCACCGGCCGGTGGTCTGCTTCATCGACACCTCCGGCGCCTACTGCGGCATCGGCGCGGAGGAACGGGGGCAGGGGCAGGCCATCGCGGAGAACCTCATGGAGATGATGGGCCTGCGCACCCCAGTCATTTCCCTTCTCATCGGGGAAGGGGGCAGCGGCGGGGCCCTGGCCCTGGGGGTGGCGGACCGGGTCTGGATGCTGGAAAACGCCATTTACAGCGTCATCTCCCCGGAGGGCTGCGCCAGCATCCTCTGGAAAGACGCCAAGCGGGCCCCGGAGGCCGCGGCCCAGCTGAAGCTCACCGCCCGCGACGCCTTGGCGGGAGGCATGATCGAGCGGATCATCCCGGAAGAAGGGCTGGGCAAAGAGGAATACTACACCGGGCTGCGGCGGGAGCTGAGCGCGGAGCTGGAAGAGCTTCTGGCCCTGGATACGCAATCGCTGCTGGATGGGCGCTATGGGCGCTTCCGGCGCATCGGACAGGAGGCAAAAGCATGAATCTTACACCCTTCATCCACCGGGTGGCTTATTACGAAACGGACCAGATGGGCATCGTCCACCACTCCAACTACATCCGCTGGTTCGAGGAGGCCAGGGACGAGGTGGTCCGGGAATATGGCATCGACTACCGGCAGATCGAAGCCCAGGGCATCCTCATGCCGGTGGTAAACGTGGCCTGCGACTACAAGAGCGCGGCAAAATACGGGAACAAGGTCAGCGTCTATGCCCTTCCCCGCTATTTCAACGGTATCCGCCTGCGTTATGAATACGAGGTCCGGGGAGAGGACGGCAGCCTCATCGTCACGGGGAGGAGCGAACACTGCTTCATCGACGCTCTGACCCGCAAGCCCCTGAACCTGAAAAAACGGATGCCCCAGTACTGTGAGACCCTCTCCTGGCTGGTGGAGAAGGTCAATGGAGGACAG
>JAEEGI010022571.1_pt1 | contig 12418 bp, 10 predicted proteins | sample 8958751 | NCBI WGS metagenome assembly JAEEGI01 (sample SAMN16246545, study PRJNA631951) | gut metagenome | biome: gut microbiome; feature: rumen; material: KS-attached | host: Bos | place: Iran: Karaj | collected 2018-10 | reverse complement strand
TCGAGAAAGAGGCAAAAAAACTATAAAAGATTGCGCATTTGTTTTAAAATGCGCAAATTTTTTTTTATTCTTCAATATATCGTTGTATTTTTGCCGGACGAAACTAATTATATATGAATAAGATTGTTTACGCATTTGTAATCATAGCTACGCTCGCATCGTGTGCTGAGTCGTATTCGATTCAGGGCTCATCGTCTGTGTCATCACTCGATGGCAGCAAACTCTACCTTAAGACGGTGAAGGACCAGGAACTGAAAAACATGGACTCGTGCGACGTGGTGCATGGAAAATTCCGTTTTGCAGGTCTGCTCGACACCGTGAAGCTGGCCAATCTGTATATGGACGACCAACCGCTGATGATGCCCGTTGTCATCGAGCAGGGTGAGATAGAGATCCACATCGACAATACCAGCCGTACTGTCAGCGGATCACCGTTGAACGATAAGCTCTATCAGTTCATCCACCGTCACGATCAGCTGGGCAATGAGATGAACGAGTTAGGCCACAAGCAGAGTCAGATGTTGCTCGAAGGTATCGACGAGGCCTCCATCAACCGTCAGCTCTCGATAGAGGCAGCTCGTCTGGCACAGCAGGAGGACAGTCTGGTGACGAACTTCATCGTGGAGAACTTCGACAATGTGCTGGGTCCTGGCGTCTTCATGATGGTGACAGGCGGCTACCAGTATCCGGTACTCACGCCTCAGATAGAGGATATCATGAGTAAGGCGACGAAGAAGTTCAAGGACGATCCTTATGTGAAGGAATACTATAAGACTGCTCAGGAGATTCAGGCTCGTCAGAACGGACTGATCGATGACCAGCCGCAGGCAGCGCCTCAGGCTGCGCCTGCGCCCGAACCTCAGACTGTTCCTGATTCCGCGCAAGTGCCTGCACCAAATCTGCCACAGGAATGAGAACCCTGATACAAGGCGGAACGCTCGTCAACGAAGGTCTCACCTTCAAGGGCTCCATCATCATAGAGGATGGACGGATCTTGCAGATTTCAGAAGGATATACAACTCCCGAAGCATCTTTCGATGAAGTGATTGATGCCTCGGGATGTTTCGTTCTGCCTGGCATCATCGATGATCATGTGCATTTCCGTGAGCCTGGCCTGACGGAGAAGGCTGATATCGACACTGAGAGCCGTGCGGCAGCGGCTGGTGGTGTGACCACCTATTTCGATATGCCCAATACGGTGCCGCAGACTACGACTATTGACGCATTGGAAGCGAAACAGGCACTCGCCCGCGAGAAGAGTCATGTGAACTATGCGTTCTTCTTTGGTGCCACCAATGATAATACGGATCTCTTCGCCCAGCTCGATCCCCATCGTGTCCCTGGTATCAAACTCTTCATGGGGTCTTCGACAGGGAATATGCTCGTGGATCGTCGAGAGGCCCTTGAGCGCATCTTCTCGACCTCGCAGCTGCCCATTATGGCTCATTGCGAGGATACAGCCATCATCAACCACAATATGGCTGAGGCCAAACAGAAGTATGGCGACGATCCGAAGGTGACTCATCATCCAGAGATCCGCAGTGAGGAGGCCTGTTACGAGAGCACTCGTCTGGCTGTGGAACTGGCGAAGCAACATGGTGCCCGTCTGCACGTGGCCCATCTGACAACGGCAAAGGAGTTGGAGTTGTTTAATTCACAATTGACAATTGACAATTTACAATTAATCACCGCAGAGGCTACTGTCTCGCATCTGTATTTCTGCGACAGGGACTATAATGCTCTGGGCACCCGCATCAAGTGTAACCCAGCCATCAAGACCCAACGCGATCGTGATGCCCTGCGCGAAGCATTGAACGATGGACGAATCACCGTCATCGGTACTGACCATGCGCCCCATCTGCTCACCCAGAAGGAAGGCGGATGTGCGAAGGCTGCCAGTGGCATGCCGATGATCCAGTTCTCGCTGGTGACGATGCTTGAACTCGTGGATCAGGGTGTGCTCACCATCGAGCGACTGGTGGAGCTGATGTGCCATAACCCAGCCCGTCTTTTCGAAGTGCGACAGCGTGGTTTCCTGTGCAAGGGTTATCAGGCTGATATTGTGCTGGTTCGTCCCAATGCGGGTTGGACAGTGACAAAAGACGTGATTCAGAGTCGCTGTGGATGGAGTCCGATGGAGAACCATATGTACCTCTGGCGCGTAGAGCGCACCATCTGCAACGGACATACCGTCTACCAGCAGGGTAGGGTGGACACCAGCTATATCGGACAGCCTGTATTGTTCAGATGAAACTCACCTACGATATCTCAACGTTGACGCCTTATATCAACTGGCCGTACTTCTTCTTCGCCTGGCAGGTGAAGGAGCAGGCCGAGAAGGATCGTCTGCACGAGGAAGCCCTCCGACTATTGGACGACCTCGAAGGGCGCTATCATGCCTATGGTCTTTTCGAACTCTTCGAAGCTTATTCGGATGGCGATGATATAGTGATTGATCGTGGCATGAGAATACCTTGCCTGCGCCAGCAGCAAGGTGAGCCACCTTACCTTTGTCTCGCAGATTTCATCTGCCCTATCAACAAATCACATTCCACAAAAATCGGCCTTTTCGCCACCACAGTGGATATCGGCCTCGAGACTGATTTCGATGCTGATGATTATCAGAAGATGCTGGTGCAGCTGTTAGCCGACCGTCTGGCTGAAGCTGCTGCAGAACGTATGCACGAACAGGTGAGGAAAGAGTTCTGGGGCTATGCCAAGGACGAGCAGTTGACAATCCCTGAGATGCTCATCGAGAAGTTTCAGGGCATCCGTCCTGCCGTAGGCTATCCCTCCCTGCCCGATGCCAGTCTGAACTTTATCCTCGACGACTTGCTCGATATGAAACAGATTGGGATCCGTCTGACGGAGAGTGGTGCCATGAAACCTCATGCCAGTGTCAGCGGACTGATGCTCGCTCACCCTCAGGCGCGTTATTTCTCTATCGGAAAAATAGGGGAAGACCAACTTGGCGATTATGCCCGCCGTCGTGGTCTTCCCATAGAAGTGTGTCGCAAGTTCCTTGCGGCTAATCTCTGATTATTTCTCGAGTGGCTTTCCTGACATCAGAAGCTCTACCAGCGGACGATCCTTATAGGTGTGGCGCTGCTGGTCCCAGAAACCGAAGTCGGCATCGTAGCACCAGGTGGTCCAGGCGATGTTGAACTCATCGAATACAGTCAGCACATCGCGATACCAGTTATAGGCCAACTCACGGTCTACTGGCTCGTAGACACCCCACTCGCCGCAGAACAGCTGCAGACCATATTTCTTCGCAGCTTCGATGGCATCCTTAAACTGCTCACGAATCTTGTCGATGTTCCAAACCTGCTCTGTATAGGGCTTCAGCTCAGGCTTGATAGCATCAGGAGCGGCATCATAGTCTTCCTTAGATACAAGCACGCCAGGATAGTGAACCTTTCCCTTGTATGCTGCACACAGTGGCGACCACCAGGCACCGTAGTGTGTGAGGATCATCGGGTTGTAGTAGTGGAAAGAGAGCACGATGTTCTTGTCGCCCTCGGGCACCTTCAGATACTTCATCGTCTCATGTCCCTGCCACATGTTTGAACCAACCACGAGTGTACGCTGAGGCTCCAGTTTGCGAAGGGCCTTGTGTACCTTGGCTACCAACTGATTCCACTGCTCATGCTCTGGGGCTACAGGCTCATTCATAAACTCATAGGCCACCCAGTCGCAGCTGCGATCCTTCAGGAATACTGAGAGCTGACGCCAGAGGTTTAGCAGATCCTCCTGCGATTTCTCTGAGGTAAACAGTGTGTTGGCTGCCTTGTCATCTTCGTTTACAGCATTGAAATAGTGAGAACGGATGATGTGCAGATCCACGATGGCGCGCAGATTGTGCTTGCGGCTCCAGTCGAGGGCATTCTTCAGCAGATTCCAGGCCTCAGGCAGCTTGTTGCCCTGCTCATCCCAGAACTGTACCTCGTCGATGGGGATACGTACGAAGTCGAAGCCCAACTCCTCAAGACGTGCGAAGTCGTCTTCCTGGATGTGAAGTCTACGTGCCTCACCACGCTGCTCCGACTGTGACAGCCAGTGGCTGATGTTGGTACCACGCTTGATGCGGAAGTCATTCACCTTTCCTGCCTGTGCAAAACAAGTCCAGGAAACTAACAATGCCACGATGATCATGGCCAGTTTGAAAACGTTTTTTCTCATAATCTTTGGGTTTTAAGTTATTTGTATAGTATTTATTGTACTCTGAGAGTCAGTACCACAATCTCGCCCGTAGCCCCCAGACGGAAGGGAATCAGTCCGCCGAGACCGGCTGTGACGAAGAGTTTCTGACGACCTTCCTCATACCAGCCCCAGAACTCCTTGCCCGTCAGCGACATGGGGCACCAGCCTAGGATGTTGAACTGCATGGCGTGGGTATGTCCGCTGAGTGTCAGCTGCGCTCTGCCATCAGGAATGATCTTGCGGCGCCAGGCTGAGGGGTCGTGCTCGAGCATGAGGATAAACTTGCCATCGGCCACGCCATCCAATGTCTTGGCGATATCGCCTTTCTGGGGGAAGCGCTTGCCGTCGCCATCGTTCTCCATACCCGCAAGGATGAAACTCGACGTGTCACGCTGGATAGTACGGTGCTCATTCAACAGGACCGTCCACCCCATCTGCCGCTGGAGCGAGATGATCTCCTTGTCGTTGGCAGCCTTCACCGCCTCGTCGCAACCCAGATAGCTCGCGTAGTCGTGATTGCCCAACACTGAGTAGATGCCGTCCTTCGCCTGTAGCGATCCCAGCACCTCACGATGGGGATAGAGCTCTGAGGGTTGGATGTTCTGCAGGTCGCCCGTAAAGACAATCATATCTGGCTTCTGGGCATTGATGCTGTCGATGGCCTGTCGTAGCACATCGCTGTTGCGCTTCTGATAGCTGCCCACGTGGGCATCCGAGAAGAGCACGATCTTATAGCCGTCGAAGGCCTTTGGGATATCTGAGGAGGCGTATTCAATATGGTTCACCTCGAACTTGTTGAATCCTAAGGAGGAACCCCATCCGACCATCAGCCAGATGAGTGGAATACTCGCTATACCCATCAGATTGCCGTAGTTCTTGGCGGGCTTTAGCAGCTGTTCTGGACTTTTGAACTTGCGTACCAGTTTAGAGCAGCCCCTGCCTAAGAGCGAACAGATGATGAAGATCCACAGCGGAATGACGACAACTCCAAGCAGCAAGAGGAAACCATAGAGGATGAAGATGCGGTCGTTGCCAGGAATGAAGTCGCGCTCCATCGCCAGGTAGGAAGCATAGGCCACCATCGCCACACAGGGCAGATACAGCAGCACGCGTTTCCACCACACCTTCTTCTGGCGAAAAAACTTCAGGTCTATATATAAATAAGGTAGAACCAGAAGCAGCAGGAACAGGACGAAACTTCTTGCAATCATTGATCAGGGTTTTCTACATAACCTTGGTACTTGGGCACGAGACCCGACATGACTGATTCATAAGCCTGGCGCATGGTGGCGTCCACATTGTCAGGACCTTGACCCACGGGGTAGATGGGCTGATGGATGGTCAGTCTCAGAGGATGCCAGTCAATGAGATTGATGAATCCCCTCGTACGTGGCAGCACATCAAACGAACCATTGATGGTCAGGGGCACCACGGGCAACTGCAGTTCATTGGCCAGTGCAAAGGCTCCTTTCCTGAATATTCCCATATGACCAGTAAATGAACGTGCTCCCTCAGGGAACACCGTTACGCTGTAACCCTCCTGAAGGATTTCACGTGCTGTATCGTAAGTCTGCTTGATTTTCTTTGGACCACGTTTGTCAACGAATATCTGGTGCGATTTCTTGCAGGCATAGCCCACGAAGGGAATCTTACCCAACTGGTATTTCATCATCCACTTGAAGTTACGGCCCAGATAGCCGTAGATCAGGAAGATGTCGAAAATGCCTTGATGATTGGCCACGAACACGTAGCTCTGTTCCTTCTCGAGATTCTCGCGCCCCTCCACCTTCACGGGTATCAGGAAAGCGCGCATGATGACCTTTGCCCACCAGCGCCCAGGGTAATACCCCCAGAAATGACCATTGCCAATGGTCGTACCTATACCCACCTCCAGTGCCGTGATAATCGTCATGATCACCATCACAGGGAAGGCGATGAAAATCTGGTAGATGATATAGAGTATTTTTAATAATATCTTCACGATTTTACCTTTTCACTAATCACTATTCACTAATAACTATTCACTAATCATTATTCACTGATCTTCGGGTATTTCCTCGTCCATCCGTCCCAGCGAAGCCGCATCACACCAAAGAACGCCTCACCGAAGATGCCACCCGACATCTTGCTCGTACCTTCGCAACGGTTCACGAAGATGACACTGACCTCCTTGATCTTGAATCCGATCTTGTGGGCCGTGTATTTCATTTCGATCTGGAAACCGTAGCCCTTGAAGCGGATCTTGTCCAGTTCGATGGTCTTCAGCACACGGCGCTTGTAGCAGACAAAGCCCGCTGTGGTGTCGTGTACCTTGAAACCCGTGATAAACTTCACGTATTTCGATGCGAAGTAGCTCATCAACACACGGCCGATGGGCCAGTTTACCACATTCACACCCGATACGTAGCGCGAGCCGATGGCCACGTCGTAACCCTCATCGTGACAGGCGGCATAGAGTCGTGGCAGGTCGTTGGGGTCGTGACTGAAGTCAGCATCCATCTCGAAGATGTATTCATAGTCGTGTGCCAGAGCCCACTTGAATCCTTCGATGTAAGCGGTGCCCAGCCCCAGTTTCCCAGTACGCTCGTGGATAAACAGACGGGCACCAAACTCATTCGCCATCATCACCTTCACGATACCAGCTGTACCGTCGGGTGATCCGTCATCGATGACGAGGATGTGGAAACACTTGTCGAGGGCGAATATCGCACGAATGATCTTCTCGATATTCTCCTTCTCGTTATAGGTCGGTATGATGACAATACTGTCGCTTTCGTACATAATTGGTTGTAATGACGATGCAAAGATACAAATAAAATGCTAAAAAAGGATGAATCGGAGTGTTTTTTTACTTTTCACTTTTCACTTTTCACTTCTTTTTCGTATTTTTGCATCCGATTCGCGATGAATATACAGGAATTAGAGAAATTATATGCACAGTTGCCGCAGGTGTCGGCACTGGCGAAAGAGTTGGGAAAATCTTCGGTTCGTTCGATTTTCCTCGAGGGTTTATTGGGCTCCAGCGCCCCGATGTTGTTTGCCAGTCTCGCCTTGAAATGTCAGACGCGACTGTTGTTTATCCTTCAGGATGTCGAGGAGGCAGGCTATTTCTACCACGATCTGGCGCAGTTGATGGGTACGAGCGATGTACTCTTCTTCCCCAGCAGCTATCGTCGTGCTGTGAAGTATGCCCAGCGCGATCCGGCATCTGAGATTCTCCGCACAGAAGTCCTGACACGTCTTTCAGGAGCAGGTGGGGGATATATTGTGACTTATCCTGAGGCCTTGGCCGAGATGGTGGTGTCGAAGAAGACCCTCGACACGCGTACCCTTGTGCTCGAGAAAGATCAGACGATTGCGATTGCCGATATTGAGAAGACCTTGCGCAGCTTCGGCTTCAAGGAGGTCGATTATGTATACGAACCTGGACAGTTTGCCCTGCGTGGCTCCATCCTCGACGTCTATTCCTACAGTTGTGAATACCCTTATCGCATCGACTTCTTCGGCGATGATATCGACTCCATCCGTACCTTCGAGGTCGAGGATCAGCTCTCAAAGGATCAGCGTTCACGTATCGAGATTGTGCCAGAACTGGCTGTGACAGCTGAGGAGAAGGAGCCCTTTCTCTCTTTTGTACCCAAGGATATGGTGCTCGTTACGAAGGATCTCCTCTATGTGCGCGATACTATCGACCGTACTTATCAGGAAGGTTTCTCTTCGCAGGCCAAGATGGAGCAGATGGAGCAGGCCACCGAGATGGAACAGCGCGAGATTGAGCGCCAGTTGCAGAAGGAGTCGCAGCTCATCACGGGTGTGCAGTTCATGAACGATGCCGAGTCCTTCCGTCGCATCGACTTTGGCCACCGCCCTCCTACATTTCACTCTTCGCTTTTCACTCTTCACTTCAATATCTCCGTCCAGCCCCTTTTCCACAAGAACTTCGACCTGCTCACCAAAACGTTTGAAGACTATCTCCTGCAAGGCTATCAGATCTATATCCTCGCCGACAGCCAGAAACAGAACGAGCGTTTAAAAGATATTTTTGCTGAAAAGTCACAAATAACTTTCACTCCTGTCCAGAATACCCTCCATGAGGGTTTTGCCGACGACGATCTGCGCGTCTGCTTCTTCACCGACCACCAGATTTTCGACCGTTTCCATAAGTATAACCTCAAGAGCGACAAGGCCCGCAGTGGTAAGATGGCCCTCACGCTGAAGGAGATCCAACAGTTTGAGATTGGCGACTTCGTGGTACATGTCGATCATGGTGTGGGAAAGTTCGGTGGTTTGGTTCGGATGCCTGTCAAGAATGCTGCAGGGGAGGAGGTCTTTCAGGAGATGATCAAGATCCTCTATCAGCATGGTGACAGCATCTATGTCTCGATCCATTCTTTATATAAGGTGTCGAAGTACCGTTCGCAGGATGGTGGTGAGGGTCCTCGTCTCTCCACGCTGGGCACAGGCCAGTGGGAACGACTCAAGGAGCGCACCAAAAAACATATCAAGGACATTGCGCGTGACCTCATCAAACTCTACGCTAAGCGCCGTCGCGAGAAAGGTTTCGCCTTCAGTCACGACAGCTATCTGCAGCATGAGCTCGAGGCCAGCTTCCTTTACGAGGATACGCCCGATCAGTTGAAGGCCACGCAGGATGTGAAGGCCGATATGGAGATGGCCAAGCCGATGGACCGTCTGGTCTGTGGCGATGTGGGCTTCGGTAAGACGGAGGTTGCCGTACGTGCTGCCTTCAAGGCCGCTACCGATGGCAAGCAGGTGGCCGTACTCGTGCCTACCACAGTACTCGCCTACCAGCATTTCCGCACGTTCACCAGCCGTCTGAAAGATATGCCTGTCAGAGTGGATTACCTGACGCGTGCCCGTAGTGCCAAGCAGACCACTGCCCTGCTGAAGGATCTGGCTGATGGCAAGATAGATATCATCATCGGTACCCATAAACTCATCGGCAAGTCGGTGAAGTTCAAGGATCTGGGACTGCTCATTATCGACGAGGAACAGAAGTTCGGCGTCTCTACCAAGGAGAAACTGCGCCAGATGAAGTCGAATGTCGATACACTGACGATGTCGGCAACGCCTATCCCGCGAACTCTCCAGTTCTCACTCGTGGGCGCCCGCGATCTCAGTGTCATTCAGACACCGCCCCCCAACCGCTATCCCATCCAGACGGAGATCCATACCTTCGGAACTGAGATCATCACCGATGCCATCAACTTCGAGATGTCGCGCAACGGACAGGTCTATTTCGTCAACAATCGCATCAGTCAGCTACAGGAGATAGCCGACCTAATCCATAAGTACATCCCCGATGCTCGTGTGGCCATCGGACACGGACAGATGAAGCCCGATGAGCTTGAACAGATCATCCTCGACTTCTCCAACTACGACTACGACGTGCTGCTCTCCACCACTATTGTCGAGAATGGTATCGATATCCCCAATGCCAATACGATCATCATCAACGGTGCCCATAACTTCGGACTCTCCGACCTCCATCAGATGCGTGGTCGTGTGGGACGTGGCAACCGCAAGGCTTTCTGTTATCTGCTGGCACCCCCGTTGGCAGCCCTTCCTGCCGACAGCCGTCGCCGTCTCGAAGCTCTCGAGAATTTCTCCGACCTCGGCTCAGGCATCAACATTGCCATGCAGGACCTCGACATCCGTGGTGCTGGCAACCTCCTTGGCTCCGAGCAGAGCGGCTTCATCTCTGACCTCGGCTACGAAACCTACCAGAAGATCCTCAACCAGGCGATGGCCGAGCTGCGGAATGAGAGCTCGTGGAACGTGGAATGTGGAATGTTAAATGAGAATAGTTCTGCTGCAAAATCAAGGGGTGATAGTAATCTCATTCCACATTCCACATTCCACATTCCACAAATTTTCGTCGACGACTGCGCTCTCGAATCCGATATCGAGATGTATTTCCCTGAGCAGTACGTCCCCAGCGACTCCGAGCGCATGCTCCTCTATCGCGAACTCGATAACCTCGCTGGCAGCAACCACCTCGAAAACGACCTCGAGGCCTATCGCAGGCGACTGACAGACCGTTTCGGAACCATCCCAGAGGTAGCTGAAGAACTGATCAATGTCGTGCCCCTCCGTGTGTTAGGCAAGCAACTGGGTGTTGAGAAACTCATGCTGAAACAGGGCAAGATGTTCCTCTACTTCGTCAGCATTCCCGATAGTCCTTATTATCAAAGTGAAGCCTTCGGCAAGGTCATCGACTATATGACTAAGAATGTGCGCCGCTGCAACCTCCGTGAGGCCAACGGCAAGCGTTCCATGGTTGTTACTGACATCCCCTCCGTCGCCTCCGCCCTGACAATCTGTCGTGAAATCATGTCAGATTGACATGATTTTCTCCTAAGGCACGCTCTTTGCCTATGAGCTATTGACCGCAGAAATGAACTGCGGAAAGTAGTATATTGTTTAACATTTTAAAAATATAATTTAGGAGGTAAAAATTATGATGCCAGTAATGAGAAGTAACAGTTGGATTCCCAGTGTGTTCAATGATTTGTTCGACACGGACTTTATGCCGAAGGCAAACTGCACGGCTCCCGCTATTAATGTGAAAGAAAGCGACAAGGCCTACACCGTAGAACTCGCCGCACCGGGCATGAAGAAGGAGGACTTCAACGTACATATTAATGATGAGGGCAACCTGATCATCAAGATGGAGAGCAAGAACGAGAAGAAGGAGGAAGACAAGAACACCCGCTACCTGCGCCGTGAGTTCTCTTACTCAAAGTTCGAACAGACCTTGATCCTGCCGGACGACGTGAAGAAGGAGGATATCCGCGCCAAGGTCGAGCACGGCGTTCTCACCGTTGAGCTCCCCAAGGTCGTTGAAGAGAAAGTAAAGGTATCACGACAGATTGATATCGCATAAGTTTTAGGTTTTTAGTTATTGGTTTACTTAATCCCCATCGCAGTGATGCGATGGGGATTTTTTTACTAAAAAAATGGAAATGTTGCTTGTAATTCAGGAAAAAGTTGTAATTTTGCCTGCATGATAGAAAATGTTTTGGAAACTCAGGTCGTCATTATTGGTGCAGGACCTTCGGGGACCGTGTGTGGCTATCTGTTGAAGAAGGCCGGAATTGATTGTGTCGTCGTGGATCATGCCACTTTCCCTAGGGATAAAATCTGCGGGGGAGGGTTGACAGTCAAGGCATATAGGCTTTTGGCAGAACTGATGCCCGATTTGCATTATGAATACAAAAGCATCAGGAAAGTGAGACTGAGCATTGATCACGAAACGGTGTGTGAGTTTGAGCCTACCGAAGAACTGAGAATCGTCAGGAGAAAGGTTTTCGACCATACGCTACTGAAACAATACCTTCAGATTGGCGGCACCTTCGAGCATGAGGCTTTCGCGAAGTTTGAGACCCAAAGCGACGGAAGACTCCTTGTCACCATGAAGTCGGGCCGTCAGATTCTATGTCGTTATCTGGTGGGAGCCGATGGATCTAACAGTCAGGTAAGGAAGCAGGCGATTGGTGATTATAAGGGGCGGACTCTCTGGCTGGAACAGTATTCTGAAAAGTCTTCGGATATCCTTGAGGTTGAATTGTCTGCGAAATACGATCAAGGTTATTATTATGTGTTCCCGAATCCCGACTATGATGTAATAGGCATTGGCGACAAAGATATGAGTATGGAGCGCTTTAGGAAGGTCCTAAATGAGAGGGGAATTCAGGAGACGAAGATCAAGGGAGCCTATATCCCCATCGAAGACGTGGAATCGGGCGATGACCACGTGATACTGATTGGCGATGCTGGCGGATTCCCGAATAAATTGACCTATGAGGGCCTGTACTATGCCATTGCAACGGCCAGGAATGCTTTTGTGGCCATCAAGGAAGGCAAACCGTTCAAAGAGACCAACCGCATTATCTTTAAGAAGAAAAGTCACGAAACAAACTGGGTGAAGCTCTTCTACAGCCCCTTAGGCCTGTGGATTACCCGAACCTTCTCGCACTATCCCAAGCTCGTGCAGTTCATCTATGACCACGGCGTGAGATAAATAGAACGACACAAAGGGGATCCCCTTTGTGTCGTTTTTACCTTTTGTTATTGTTTGTCGAGTTCTGCAAGGTTTTCTGCAATCATCTCGTCGGTGACAGTGTAGTTCTGCAGATCGCCCTTGATGAAAGCCTCGTAAGACGGCATGTCGATGAGTCCGTGGCCAGAGAGG